>Ga0207429_10023_pt1 | contig 50301 bp, 75 predicted proteins | sample YelNats1bottle13_FD_187545 | JGI IMG/M metagenome (GOLD analysis project Ga0207429, IMG submission 187545) | Hot spring thermophilic microbial communities from Obsidian Pool, Yellowstone National Park, USA - site 1 bottle 13 (SPAdes) (version 2) | ecosystem: Environmental > Aquatic > Thermal... | reverse complement strand
CGGTATAAAGAATTCTCGGTTTATTGATATTTATAATAAATTCCAGATAACCATCCCTGCCACTTTTATATGGTATTCCTCTTGCTATTACTGCTTCTTTTTTATTTTGGGTATATACACTAATTAACGCACTTTTATCTACACTTACTATAATTCCATTCTTACGAAGATCGCCTTCCAGTATATTTAAAAATTCATGAATATCTACATCACCCCAAGGAGAAAAAAGGGTTTTTTTTAAGGTTACAATCATTTCATCATCCGAAATTTCTACAATAACCCCCATTTTCTTCAAAATATCACTTAATTCTATTTTCATAAAAACACCCCCGCATGTTAGGCACCCCAATGGATATTAATGGATACTTCATATTCAAAGATATCTTCTACCTCCTTGTAAGCTACAAGCGACTATTATCTATTAACTCCAAAACTTATTATTCTAAAATTGCCATCTTCCATTGTCCTTATTGTGGTAAAACTCTTGAAAAATCAAAGCTCGTAGGGAATGTGATATACATAAATGCAAGAACTCTTCTCGCCCTTATTATCTTGATAAATATTTAAAAACAAATTGAATGGGGGTCAAACAATATTGGGCTTTGTTTTGTTTGACAAACTCGTCTGCTTTAAGTCAGCCTTATATGCAGTTCTTGGTCATCGGGCCGGGATTTATCATCTAATGTAATTTGGATGATTATTTTCGTTTTTTTTTTGAGAAAAAGACAATATAAATTTTTTTAGTTGTTTTCAAGTTATAACTTACTTACAAAAGCAAAGATATACAATATAAATAGTTAACTGTTTTGTTTTTTACATTATTATCTGTTAAAGTACTATATTCGACAAAAAAAGCATAATTCCTTCTTAAAAATTAAAAAAAAAAAAAAAAAAAAAAAAAAAAAAAAAAAAAAAAAAAAAAAAAAAAAAAAAAAAAAAAAAAAAAAAAAAAAAAAAAAAAAAAAAAAAATCAGAAAATTGTTTAACCAATTCCACCTCATTGGGTTCTTTGTCAAGAGCTGGGGTAGGTATTTTCTAAATGCCCCCTTTATGTTACCTTTAGATAAGAGGTATTCTTCAAATTTAGTACTTGTATATTGTGACCTCAAATCGCTATGAAGTATAAGCTCTTTTTGAGGTTTCTGAGCATCATAAGCATTATAGTAAGCTCTGTATCCACAGTTTTAGACAAGGAAAAGTTCTAAGCCGGAAGAATAGCAGAAAAAATTAGTGGACCCCAACATAAGGAGAAAATCCTTAATTTCGCATACAAAAAAGGTATCGACATTTTATCGATACCCTTAAACTTCGCATAAATACTGGTGCGCCATCAGGGACTCGAACCCCGGACCCGCTGATTAAGAGTCAGCTGCTCTACCAACTGAGCTAATGGCGCACGTAGAACCGTTGTTATATATTTGGCTTTTTCTTCTCTGGTGCGCCCTGTAGGATTTGAACCCACGACCTCCAGGTTCGAAGCCTGTCACTCTATCCAACTGAGCTAAGGGCGCATACATAATTAAAATGGAGCGGACAACGAGACTCGAACTCGCGACCCTCACCTTGGCAAGGTGATGCTCTACCAACTGAGCTATGTCCGCATCTATATGGTGCGGGAGAAGGGACTTGAACCCATATGCCACTTTAGGCACTAGAACCTGAATCTAGCGCGTCTGCCAATTCCGCCACTCCCGCACAAATTCAGGCCCTCACTTTTCTCTTTAAAACTGGTGACCCATCCGCGACTCGAACGCGGGACACCCTGCTTAAAAGGCAGGTGCTCTACCTCCTGAGCTAATGGGTCACATAATTGGCTGGGATGGCAGGATTCGAACCTACGAATGCCAGAGTCAAAGTCTTGACCTCTCAGCAATATCTAATTATAAATGGTTTTATCTTTTTTGTCAAGCCTTTATTTTGCGGATTTTTTAAATTGTAATTTTTTATCTATTTTTAATTTTCTCATGTGTTTTTATTTGTTTTGTCGTCAAAATGTAGTCAAGAAAGCACCAGATTTTTTGTACAATGCTCTATTTTTTATCTTGTTTTATCTTTTTTAAGATTGTACAACAAAAAGAAGGTGCGAGCAACACCTTCTTATGTATAAGTGTTATTTTTTGCTTTTTCTTTAATCCAATCGTATAATCCTTGCCTTAAAACCTTAATTTGCCTCCCTATTCTAATATGCGGAATATTTTCCTTCTTTATAATTTCGTACGTTTTTGTTTCCCCTATTTTTAATAACTTTTGCACTTCTTTGACATCCATTAATAAGGAATCCCCTTCTTTTATTTGCAAACTATCAAAATCTATCAAGATTATCCTCCCCTTTCAGTTTGATTATATTTGTCCCATACCATCCAATACATATAGCATCAGCTATATCATCACTTACTTCAATATTAAATTTATTTTTAACAAATTGTATTGTATTTTCTTTTTGTTCAATACGCTTTCGTCCTTTTATATTACAAAAACTTTTCCATTGTTTAGGTAGAATAATTAAATAAGGTATTTGTTTTTCGTAAAAATAATTGCTTATAATACCCAACAATTCTGCTAATTCTTTATAAGTCAAAATATTTTTTTGGTATTGTATATCCTCAATAATTGTAAAATCTGGAGAAAAGTTATTATAAAGCTTAATAATTTCATTTTTTTGGAATAATAATTTTTCATCAAGGTTTTTTATTTTACTTCCATCAATTATACCATATCCTTCTAATTCTTTACTATTAAAGAACGCCCATCCAGTTAATTTTGTAGATTGATCGAATGAAAGAATTTTCAATTATATCCCCCTATTCTACTGCTTTAAAATTATAAATAGGTTTAATAATTTTGGTAATATATACTGTTTCTTGTATGTTATTTATTATTTGTTCTATAGGTTTATATACCATTGGAGCTTCGTCTATAGTATATTCATTTATTGTGGTTGAATAGATACCTTTCATTGATTCTATAAAATCATTAAGTTTTAATAATTCTTTAGCTTTGCTCCTACTCATAATTCTTCCAGCACCATGAGGAGCAGAATAGTTCCAGTCAGGATTTCCTTTTCCGACAGCTATAATACTGCCGTCTCTCATGTTAATTGGTATTATTACTCTTTCTCCTTTTTGTGCGGAAATAGCACCTTTTCTTAATATCATATTTTCTAAATCTATATAGTTATGTATTGTTGTAAATTGGTCTACTACAGTCAAATTCATTTTATTTATTATTTCATCTATAGTAGCTTTCCTATTATAAGTAGCATATAGTTGAACAATTTTCATATCATGAATATAGGCATCAAAGGAGCTTCCTTTTAAATACGCAAGGTCTTTCTTGATTTTAGGAGGCTTTAATTTTTCTAACTCACTTTGAATTTCTCTTTGTCTTCCTTCGGCTTTTAATTTTTCAATAATTCTTTGTTTTTCTTCTCTTAATGATGTTAATTCCTTATAGGCAACTTCCTGATAGTATTCTGCGACTTGTTTCCCTAAATAACGGCTACCTGAATGGACTACAATATAGAGATTGTCATCAGAATCTTTGTCAACCTCAATGAAGTGATTTCCTCCTCCGAGTGTACCTATACTTAATCTTGCTCTATCGATATTTATATTGTTTTTGCATTGCAACTCATCTAAATTAACCATCTCAATGTAATGATGTTCTTTTTCCCTTATGTTTTGACCTGCTGGAATAAAATCATGTATAATTTTATCAAGCTTTTCTAAATTTATATTTTTTTCTTTTATAATAGCTACCTCCATACCACACCCTATGTCTACCCCAACAAGGTTAGGGACAACTTTGTCTTTAATCGTCATTGTTGTTCCTATTGTACAACCTACTCCTGCATGAGTGTCTGGCATAATACGAATCTTTGAGTCTTTAAAAGCCTCTTGATTACACAATTCAAAAATCTGTTTTAATGCTTCCTCTTCTACACTATCAGTATAAATAATTGCTTCATTGTATTTTCCTTTTACTTTTAGCATTAAAAGTACCCCCTAAAAAATAGAACTATCTAAAATTCTTTTTTGAGCTTCTTGAGAAAGCGAATTAATAATTTCAAGCAAGCAATCATCACATAATGTAAATTTAATTTCACATCCATCTAATTTACTGCCATATCCTGCTCTTCCTAAGTTAATTTCCCACCATGTATTATCTGTGAAGTCAAATTTATCTATTGATTTATGTTCTTTTTTACCACATCTATCGCATACCCAATATTCTTCTTTTTTTGTATCTTTATTACGTTTGTTTTTAGTATTTGCCAATATTATCACCTCACGGATTTATTTTGTCTTTTGGAATTTTTATATTTTTTCCATTAATTTCTTTTACTAATTGTTTTAATAATCTGTCATCATATTTTTTATATTTTTGTTCAAAATATTCTTTTAGCATATTTATAGCTTCTTTATTGATAGCAGAATAATCTTCTAAAAAAACAATACAATCATTAAAGAATTTCTTAAAATCTGTAGATTCGTTCCTCGAAACATCATAATCATCAGTATACATATAATAAATATTTTTTACCAACTTTGTTCTAAAAATTTTGCCAACTTCTTTGAATTTAAGTATCAGTTCTAAAAAATACCCCCTTATGTTTTTTCTATATTTAACTTTTATTGTAACATCTGATTTTAGTCTTATCATATAATTACCTGGTTACCCAAACTGTACAAAAGTGCACAGTTTAGATAGCTGGGGTACTTGTAGTCCGCCCTTCAGACTTTCCCAGCCCCAGCAGGCGGTATTTGGGAAAGCCATAGCCCCTGCCCCTAAGAAGCAGGAACTCACGCCCTTACGGGTCTCTTCACTTTTTAAGGTATTGATATATTACCGTGAGTCTTATATATGTACATTTCGATTGATTTGAAGCCCAAGTTTGAAATTCTATTTTCGGTTCAGATGCTAAAACAAATATATCTGGGGTCCCCTGCGATAAAATTTTCTTTCGCTGTTCACTAGTAGATAATCCTAAAGCATTAAAAACATCTTGGATTTCTTTGTATGTCACATATATCACCCCTTATGATATAATATTTTAGGCTTTTGCAGAATCCCAAAATTCTTATGGATTATTTTCAAAGAAATTCCCTCCCCCGCTTTCATCGAATTCATAATGTTGTATCATTTTTTACTACTAATTTCAACTGTTTTGACCTCCTCACTACTATAATTTAATTACAAAATACGCCAAATACAGTATTGGTAAGTTTGCTAAGATTTCACTTAATAATTCAGAAGCTTTTTTATTTTTAAAATTAGTAAAAAATACTGACAAACTTATTATAATAGTATACCAAGCACAAGCCTTGAGTAAAATCATAGACTTCCTCCTCTGAATTTATATTGAGGGGGGGAATTACCCCTCAATTATTTGATTCCTGTACTACCATGCCCACCTCTATCTTCATTACCTAATTGTTCTACTTCAATAAATTCTACTTCAGGCATAACTGGTACTATTCTGAATTGACAAATCCTATCATTGAAATGTATTTCTGTATCTCTTAACGCATAAGCAGGGAAAAACCACTGGTCGTTATCTCCACGATATGAGTTATCTATAACGCCTAATGAATTTGTTTGAATAATTCCAAAATTTTTAAATGTACTTGAACGTGGTACTACATGAGCTTCATATCCTTCAGGTAATTCCATGGCAACTCCTAATGGAATTAAAGCAAACTCTCCAGCTTTGAGTTTTACATCTTGAGCAGCTCTTAAATCAATCCAATTGCCAACTTCTATTTTTTTAATTCTTTCCAACTTATCGTTAAAATACTTGATTTTAATTTTTAGCACAACGAATTCCTCCTTTAAAATGCGAATTTTATTTAATGTGGGAAGTACTTGCTCAAACTGAGCAAGCACTCCATCCACAATCTTCACATTCAGTACATCCACCTACATGTTTTAATTTACCTCCACAAATTGGGCATTTATCTTCTTCTGCTAAATTTACCTCTATTACTTCTTGTTGTTTTTGTTGTGTTTTTGGAGGTTCTGTAAGTAAAATTCCTGTTCTGAAGCAATTGTTCCTAAATACTGTAATTCCCTTTAATCCTTCTTCCCAAGCCATTATATAAATATTCATAATATCATCAATCGTGGTATCTTCTGGTAAGTTTACAGTTGATGAAATACTTGCATCTATATGTTTCTGCCATACTGCTTGCATCTTGATTCTTTCTTGATATGGTATAGTCATTGCTGTAACAAAGTAATCTGGCAATTCTTCTTCAGATGTTAAATTGTGTAACTTCATATATTCAGCTACAATCGGGGTATACACTTTGTAATAACTTTCTACACCATTTAGTGTCTCTGTTTTTCGTGTGTAAGAGATTTCAAATATTGGTTCAATACCACCAGACACACCAAGCATTGTTGATATACTGCCTGTCGGTGCTATAGTGAGAAGCTGACTGTTTCTTAATCCATATTTCTCAACTAATGCTTTTGTAATCTCATCAGCATTATATTGGAAAAATGGCGATGATAATGTTGCTTCTTTGTCGTATTTAGGATATGTTCCATATTCTTTAGCAAGTAGTGCTGATTGTTGCATAGCTGCATTAATCATTACATATCCTATTTTGTCAGCTAATTCCAATGATTCTGGTGAACCATAGCGTATACCAAGCTTAATAAACATATCGGCAAGCCCCATAATGCCTACGCTAATCCTATCCTTTCGGATAGGAGCAGACTATCTCATACTCTTTGGAAGCCCAAAGAGCCCTTGCGCTTCGGACAGTAGCCCATCCTCTGTCCTACTCTACTCCCTTCCTACCATTTGAGGTAGTGGTTTCGATAGTCGTTACACTTTCTTGTTGTGTGCTTGCACAACAAGCTTAGCACGGGATTACCATATCCATGAATGGACTTAGGCTTCCCCGTTAGCACAACCAAGCTTTGGTACTTGGTTGTACACCCCTGGGCTACATGGTTCACAAGGTTTTGCTTGCATTATTTCTAATGCAAGGGGCTAGTTATATCTAACCCAATTTGTCTCCAATCTCTTACCGATTCTTGTTGTTCCTTTAATGGGTGTAGCATCATACCTTCATCTAATATTTCATTAAGATAAATAACAGCTTCTTTAACATTTTTTGCAAAACTATCAAAATCGAAGTAAGCTTCTTTTGTGAATGGTTTAACCACATATTCAGATAGATTCATACTACCAAGATTACAACTCCCAAAGTCTGGGAGAGGCTCTTCACCACCTCACCACACTTGCTTTCGCAAGCCCTTTACAGTTGTGGTCTGGACTATACCATATAGCCATAATGGCTATGGGGTATTATAGTCTCTGAACCTTCGTCCTAAAAATAAGGGCGCTTGGCTGCGGATTGCCCATTGTTACATCTTCAGCCTTGTTACCATACCACTGGTGTTAACAGTGCCCTCATGTAGTTGCCTACATGAGTTGGTAGCTGAAGTTTTAGGGTATCCCCGCAATTTAACCCCTTTTACATCCGCACGGCTTTGCACGGATTTACTCCACCAAACTTAAATTCTTTATTCCCATGCAGTAAATTCCATTTTTCTATTCTATCCCAGCACAAAAACCCTGGTTCTCCCATATTCCAATTTGATTTAGCTATTTCATACAGCAAATCTCTTGCTTTAACTTTTTTAGAAATTCTTTCGCCAGTTTCGGGAATTTCAAAAAATAGTTCAAAATCTTCATTATTTTTGATGGCTTGCATAAAATCATCTGTTGTTCTTATTGAAATATTGGCTTTAGTAATCTTTGTTAAATCATTTTTAATATTTATGAAATCTATAATATCGGGGTGGTGGCAATCTATACTTATCATTAATGCTCCCAATAGCCCACGTGTTTCCACATGGATTGGACTATATCTTACCCCTACACTTTGTAGGAGCTTGGGCGCTAATTGGGGATTATTGGTAGGCTTCCTCACCCCATAGTCTCTACACCTTCCTACCTACTCTAAAAGCCATTCGGTAGGCTTGGCTCGGTGTTGCCATGCACGCTATAACGTGTTTAGGCTTCACCGATTTCACCCAATTCAAGACGCAGAGCTTGGTAATTTTGATATTTTCTTTTTAAGATAATAAATTCCTTATCTTGATAAATATACTCCATTAGTTTCAAAACCATTTCTTTATTAGCGATTTCCATAACATAACAATTACTATCTGATTTTGGTCTAATTTTGGTAGGAATACCATTTTTAATGAGAATATTTTGAATACCTTCCAACATTTTGAGTTGCGAAATAAATGCTACCTTATGCCAGATCCTATTTCTATCTTTTCTGTATCCCCAAGTTATAGTTCCTTCAGCATCAAAAAATCCTTGCACTAAATAATTTTCTAATTTTGGCGAGATAATTGGTATATGCCTATCTTGTTTAAGTTTACCACCACTTAATTTAAGTATATCTTGTACTATGCGTTTATTCCCTATATTGATTTCTGCCGAAGGATATTTTTTTTGTTTTTTATTAATTCGTTTGTCAATTACTATTCTTGCGCCAAGTTCATTAGCTATAAAATTAAGTATTTCTCTGTCTTTTAATCCTATACTTATTTGTACAACTTCATCACTTATATATCCATCACCTAATATAAAACCTAAGATATACGCTTTTTCTTTCGTGTTTATTTTCTGGAAATAATGCTCGTCTTTATATTTTATATGATTGGGCTTTATTAGGTGGGCAAGTTGGTATTTTCTTACCCAATATCCTAAAGTTCTATGATTATATCCTGTAATTTGCTCAATTTCTCTTAAACTTATCCCTTGTTGTAGGTATTCCTCCAAAATTTCTTTTTGTATCATCAATATCCTCCTACTCTATGTAATACATTTTCGGAGACAATATTTATTGCCTACGTCTGCCCTTTTGACTTATCAACCCAGTTGTAGTAGAGAATAATTCCATAAATGATACTGCTCCTGTGCTTTCTTTAGCTGCATTATTAACTTTTGCTCCTTTAGGTCTTAACTTTGATATATCAACTCCACAGCCACCACCATAACTATATGTCCTTGCTAAATATTTAGCAGTATCAAATATTGACTCTAAATTATCTTCAGGAGCAGGAATAACATAACAGTTACTATAAGTTACTTTTATACCTTTGTTTTGCAATCCTCTTCCTGCTAAAACTCTACCAGCGGGCAAAAATTTTTTATTTATGATTAGCTTTGCTATATAATCATTGCCACCCGACACCCTGTTTACAAAGTTGAAAAATCCCTCATTGTTATGCTCATATTTATTTTTGAATATATCTCTTTGTAAGTCAGTCATCTCCCATCCATTTTGCCTAATTTGTGCTCTTTTTTCTCTGTAAAGTATGTATTTTTTAGCTGCGTCAGGTCTTACTTTCATTAATTCTATCTCTACCATATCTTGTATATCTTCTACGCTTTGAATTTCATCTTGCCCCTCTAATTCTTCTTTGATTTTTTTAGCAATAGACATGCTCACATATCTATCTATTCCATCTTTTGTTTCTGCCATTGCCTTTTCAATTGCTCTAACTATTTTTAATTCATCAAATTCTACTAATTTGCCATTCCTTTTTTTAATTTGCACTACAATCTACCTCCTATAGTTGCTATGTTTGTTTTTGTGTATAAAACTTTGCCACTATTTCATATCTCACCCCCAATGCGTACATAATTATTATTTTATTATAGAAGTGTTTTTAGGTTTACCATCCATAATAATAATTGTATTTATATAGCAATTCTTTGTAATAGCTTAATTCTTCTTCTAATTTCTCTATTTTTAATTCTAAACCCAATACTTCTTCTTCTAATTCTTTATAAGTTTTTTCGTCGAATAACATTTTTTCTAATTCATCACACAGTTGATAGGCTTCTTTTTGAGTTAAACACATTATTGGTGTATTATCATAACTAATAAGAATATCATTATTGTTATTGTATGTAACTAAAACCTTATTTGTCATGATGAATCACCTAATTTTCTAAATATTCTTTTTCAAGATTTTCCAAGAAATACAATATATCTTTAAGTTCCTTATATATTCCTTTTATTTCAAGAAGATTTACTATTGCTTCCTCATATTCTAAAGAATCAGATGGTATTTTTTTTATTTTTTCTTCATAGTAATCAAAACTATTTTTATATCCCAAAAATTTTTCCTCTAAATAATCTTTTAATTCTCTATATAAACTATACAAATTAAACATATCATACATTCATACTACCTCCCGCTTCTCTATTATGAATTCCGCATAAGGAAATTCCTCTAAAAACTTACAAAAATCCCGCCATTCCTTGAGTTTGTGATTTTTGCGAGCATGATATATATTTCGCAATACTGCATAATTGCCTGTCCATGTGCGCATTTGATTATATGATGAGGGTAAATCTTGTACAATTTTTCTCCATAAGTTTTTGGCTTTTTCGTTTTCGCCCTTTGCTTTGTATTCTTGATACCTATAAATCATTCTGTTTAATTCAAGCAAGTAATCTTGTCTAAAAGTAGAGTCCTCAAATTCACCTTCTTCATTATCCCAACTAAAATCTTCTTCTTGCAATAATCTTGTCCCTAATTTGTGCATTGTCGAAGTTGAATTTGTTGTAGTTCCCACTTTGTATGTATCCATTTCTTTCCACCAATATAAAGGTGCTGTAATATCCATACTTACAAAAATTTGTCTTAAAAATTTGGCATGGTCTGTACCTGCCTTGACGAGTGTCATAGCTAATTTATAGTCGTTGTTACCCAAAATGTAAGGCTTATCTCCTAATGCCCAACAAAATTGCTCATACAACCTGCATTGTTCACAATTGTTGTCACAGTGGTAACTATCGGATTTATGCCAGCTTTCAAGCGGATTTCTCATGCCACGTATAGCATTTACAAAATTAGTTATAAGAAGATTATCTATTTTGATCAAAGAGAATACCTCCTTTTTATTTTTATCATTTATTTTTATCCCTTTATTTTTATTCCCCGTTCCATTTTCCTATATATTACTTAAAAACTATTCTCGAGATTAGTCATAAGAAGATTGCCTACCTGTTCCATTCCCCTACATGTTGTTTAAAAACTAAATCCTGCTTTTGCAGGTACTGGAGCAGTAACGAAGTTCCATTCCCCTACATGTTGTTTAAAAACTAGAAAAGGCATTACAAATGATATGCAAGTTAAGTAGTTCCATTCCCCTACATGTTGTTTAAAAACCCATTTGTAAACCTTGAATTCCCAGTGTGTATGTAACTTATTCTTCTGTTTTTTTGTCGTCGATGTCTAATAACGCAAAAATGCTTAGGGGTCGACGACAACCATTTTGGTTTATTTTATAGGGGATTGCCGAGAATGGCGAACTCGGCTTGGGATGTGGAAACACCCCATATGTATTTTTCAAAGTTCAATCTTCCTCATCGTCCTCTTTAATAATATCTTCAGAAACTGCAATATTTCTTGCTGCATTTATATCGGCATCCATTTCATTATCACATTTTGTACATTTAAAATTGTCTCTTGTTTTTCTATTTTCAGAATTTATATATCCACATACACTGCATTTTTGAGATGTATATTTTGGATTTACAAATAATACTGTAATTCCATTTTCTTTGGCTTTATTTTTTATTTTCGTTTGTAAATCGTAATACCTCCATTCCTGCAATAAGGTGTTCTCAAAACCATGACTTGTTAATTTTTCCATTTTTATGTATTTACATTGGTGTTTTAGTGCAAAATCTATTATATATTTTGCTATCTTGTTATTATAGGTATTTTTTATTTGACTAATTTTTTTACCAATACTGTACACCATTTTCATTTTCTTTTTTCTGCCATGCCCAGTATTGCCTTCTCCCTTCCATTTAGTAGCTTTTCCTTTTTTGTGTTTTAGCGCTTCTATTTTGCGTTTGATGGCAACCAATTCTCCGCCTTCTATTATACAGTCATTATATTTTATATATTCAAATTCTTGTTTTTTAGGATTATACACCTGCATTGCGACTACGTTTTTTAATCCTAAATCAATTCCTAATATATTTTCAGTAGATTCATCTTGTGGTTGCGGGATAAATTCATAGGAAATGTGGAAAAATATTTTTTGCGAACTTAAATTTTTATTCGGATTATTTTCGATAATAAAATTTGCTGACCCCTTTCTGTATTTTTGCGATAAAATGTTTTTAATTATATTTTGTGAATAGTCGTTTAAATTAGCAGTAATAAATTGTAACTTTCTATTTCTCCCTTCTGATGGGCTATAAAACGTAATTTCAATCATATACTTATTATTTTTATATGGAATAATATTATAATTTTTTTTATTAATAGGTATTGGTTGTTTTTGCCCATAAGATGGCAAACTCATACTTCCATTAAAAACATCTGACACTCTCTTTTTCCAATTTTCCCACAATTGGGACGATAACACTGCGATATTTTCCGTATTAAACCCTTTTAAAACTTCGGCAGCTATCCTATATCCTTTATTTTGTAAGGTTGTTCCTAATTCTTGTTTTTCATTTAATATGATTCCCTTCTCTTCTGCTTCACGTCTTTTTAATTCCCACAAAAAATATTCACGTGAAATATAATTGCTTGCTTGCGCTACCTTTCTTTGTAAGCGTCTAAGTTCTTTAATAAGTTCTCTTCTTTTCTCTTTTTCGCTATATTCTTCCCCATCTTTTTTTGGGGGTGGCTCATAATTTAAAACATCCACCAACTCAATTTTAAGTGTTTTTACTACTGCATTCTTATCTCTTTTCCTTTTAGCCACGTTTATACCTCCAATCATTATTATTATAATGTATGTGCTTTTTAAAAATCAGCTTGTATTCATTTCATTCACCTCACATTTTATATTATACCACATACATTTTATATGTCAATAGTTTTTTATGAAATTTTTATTGTTTTATTTTGTGTTTTTACTCATTAACTATTCCCATGTCTTCATTATTATGTTTAAGTAAGGTTATTCCTCTTAGAAGTTGCATTCCATCAATAACCTCATATTCTCCGCATTTCGCACACCTAACACCTATATACCCTTCTTTATCATTTATATAAGCAACATTCCCTTTCACAATACAAGTAATATCTACATCCAAATAGAATACTTCGCTACCGCAATTAGGGCATTTCATCATTGTATCACCTCAATTATTATATTATCATCAATTTAGTAAACTCAGAGTTATATCCCTTTTGCCAAACCATATGACAGTATTCAATGGAGTCTGTTTTACCATCGTCTGTGAAGCTCATACGTTTATGATGCACAAAACAATACTTAGGCATATTGTGTTGCCAAAACTTAAAGCGTTGCTTACCTCCAAAAAAGTTTAAGCGCAGCAGCATTATTACCCATCCACCATCCTTTACATCATTCAAAGCCTTTTCTATAAAATTTAAGGCAAGTGAAAATGGTGGGTTGGTTATTATCATATCATACTTATTTTCGCAATCAGCTGTTAAATAATCCTGTTTATATTGCGCAAGAGAATCTTCTCTAATATCCATAGTGTGTATATCATTAAACCCAACCCTCTTCAGAGCTTCAGGATAACTCATTTTATGTATCGTATCCCCACCTGCTGCGGGGTCTAATATCATAATATTTTTATCAATGTTTTCTATTTTTAGAAAAGTATTTAAGAATCTTTCAATTTCTTCTATTGGAGTAATATAATAATCGGAAATATGGACATCCCTTGCTTTACTTCTGTTAGTGCTACTCAATATATCACCTCATTATTATTCTGATGTATTCTTACCTTTTAAATATACATGAACATCATCTATTGTTTTATTAATTTTTGATATAATGTCTTGCCATAATTCCCTCGCTTGTTCTTCTCTTTCTTCATCATCTAAGTGAGATAAATTGTATTTGCCATTTCCATAATAATAATCACGTACTTCTTCTAATAGGCGTAATGTTTTTATTAACCAAACCCTATCATTGTATTGTTTTTTCTGATGTTTATCAAACAGTTTTCTCAATTGTACTGCCATATTGTGTATTTTAGTATGCTGATTATTGTCTATTTTCAATGGAGCAAACCAATACTCAAAAATTTCCTTTATCTTGTTTTCCATTTTTTCAATGTTGTCTTCGTAATAACAACGATTAATTATTTCAATTGCTTCTGCCTCATATTCATCTATATCACTTGGAAGACCTGCGGCTAAATCCATAACATCATACTTATTCATTATTTTTATCACATCTCTAAAAAGCTTACTCTCTTTATTAACAAAATCTAACTTCATATTTACTCCTCCTCGCAATTTTATAATCACACAGGGAATATTACCCCTGTGTGGGTGTTGATTCGCTACTCAAGTGGTCTCCCTTCCATACTCCCATATGTATAACCAAAACCCGTTTTAAATATGCCTTTGTTTATATTTACAGACGCTATATGCTTTATTTTTGTCGTCGATATCTAATAGTACATAACCTACCAGAGATAGACAACACCTAACTTTATTTCTTAGATGGGAGCTTGCCGAGAGTTAGGAACTCGGCTTAGGACATGGAATTGCCCCATTATGTTAATATCATTATTATTGTAATGTGTATGCTTTAAAAAATCAACTTGTATTCATTTCACTCACCTCAAAATGATTTTATTTCATATTTTTCAATCCACCAGTCAAACTCTCCAGCTACTTCTACATACTGTCCATCTTCATACTTAACTTGAGGTTTCTTAATAAACTTTGTTATGTACAGTACATCACCTACCTTAAATTTATTTTGATTAAATAATTTTTGAAAAACTTTTACTGTAGCAGTTTTACCTGTATTTAAATTATAAAGTAATGCCTTAGGAGTATATTTTGTGTCTAATTCAAGCACTAAAGAATATTGTTTTGGCACATTGTAAGTTGAGATTGGATAACCTAAAAATTCATATTCGTATAATATTTGCTCATATAAAGGAATTTTTTCATCTGGTAGCTCCTTTTCCATTTTCCTTAATGCTTCTAAGCGTTTAATTTTAGTTTTTTCAGTATGATTTTTATTGTATTTATTTTTACCTTCCTTAAATTCTTTCCATAAAGTTAGCAATTTCTTATTGTTTCCAAACTCACTAAAAAAATTTAATATTATCAAAACTTCCATTTGTTTGGAATTAATAGAAGTTTCATTAACAATATCAACCAGCAAATCTACAAAACTATTATAATGATTATTGCTAAGCTTCTTTAATTCTATAGCTATATCTCTATTACAGTGTTTGATTAAACCTGTTCCATAATAAAATTTATTGTTCTGAATTGTGCATAATGGATAACAATTTCTATAATCAAACTTTTCTACTTGAATTTCCATTCTTCTTAATTCTTCTAATGATTCCGCAATTTTGTCTATTTTGCCCTCATAAGAGTTTAAGAGGGCACACATAAATTCTCTGGGGTGATATACTTTTAAGAAAGCTGTAATGTAAGCAGTTAACGCATAAGCAAAAGAGTGAGCTTTATTGAAGGAGTAATGCGCAAAATCAATTATATCATTCCATAATTTATCAACTTGTTCTTGAGTCCAACCTCTCTTCTTAAGCCCTTCTTTGAGTTCAGGTTCAATTACCTCCATTAATTCTGGTATTTTTTTAGCAGTTGCTTTCCTTAAAAGGTCTGGATTGCGTAATCCTGCTAATCTACCTATTTCAATTAATTGCTCTTGGAACACTATAATTCCATATGTATTTTTCAAAATTGGCTCTAAATCAGGATGTAGATATTCAAATTTTTCTATACCAAATTTTCTATTTATGTAATTATCTATATACTTCTTAGCGCCAGGACGGAAAAGAGCATTAGCAACTCCTAAGTCATCCAAACTTGATACTTTCATTCTTTTTAGAACATCTTTCATTCCATCAGATTCAAATTGGAATACTCCATTGGTTCTGCCTTCTCTAAATAACCTAAATACATTATTATCTTCTAAATTGATTTGGTGTGGATTAATATATGAATAATTTTTACCTATCATATCTAAAACATCATATATTACATCAAGGGTACGTAACCCCAACAAATCAATCTTGACTAAGCCTAATGCTTCTGCTGAATGCATATCGCATTGAATTATTACTTCTCCATCATCGTTTGTTGTTACAGGGAAATAGTAATCTACTGGTTTAGTTGTAATAATTTTTCCACTTGCATGTATAGATAAAGCCTTTGGCAAACCTGCCAACTTTTGAGCGTATCTAAACAATTCACTGTACTGTTCTTTATATTCATCTAATACTCCCATTTCAAGTGCTTCTTCTATAGTTTCTTTATCAAGGTTTTTAGTAATTTTATTTGTAATTTCAAAAGGTATTCCTAAAACCCTACCAATATCTTTAATCGCATTTTTAGCTCTTAAATACTGAAATGTTCCTATATTTACCACATTTTCTTGTCCGTATGTATTTATAATAAATTGCAAAACTTTATCTCTTTCTGCTGGGCTCATATCAACATCTATATCAGGTACTTTTAATTCTTCTGGCTTTAAAGTACCTTCTTCTATCTTTTGCAATATAGAAGTGTCAATAAATCTTTCAAAATATAAACCATATTTGATAGGGTCAATATCAACAATATCTAATAAATATGCTATCAAGCTTCCTCCGCTGCTTCCTCTGGCAATTCCCCGTCTTTTAAGTTTATTAGTATAACTTCTTACAAGTAAGAAATATCCTGCAAAGTCCATCTTTTCAACAGCATCTAATTCATAAAGCAATCTCTCTTTATATTCTTTTGTATTCGGCAATTTACTTATGCCACGCTTTTCCCATCCTTCTTTACATAAATATTTCAAATATTCCATTTCAGATTTAAATTCTCTTGGTATTTGGACGTGTGGTATGATTGGTGGCGATAAAGGCATATCTACATTGCATTGTTCTGCTATTTTAGTCGTATTTTCTATTGCTATTCTTATTTCCTCTTCTGTTAATGTCCCTAAATTTATTTCATATATTTCTTCTTCTGATTGCCAGTAACAATCATTATATGTTTCACCTGTTTCTCTTTCTTGCCCTATTGATACAAATATATTGTGATACTCTTGGTCTTCTTTGTTTGTATAATGGCTATCAGTTGTAATTACATATGGAATACTTAATTCTTTAGCTATATCAACTACAATTCTATTAAGCCTTTGTTGTTCAGGATCTCTGTGGCTTTGAATTTCTAAATAATAATCGTCCTTGAACTCACTTTTATACTTTAATGCTATTTTTTTAGCTAAATCTATATCATTATTCTGTATTGCTCTTTGTATCTCTCCTGCCATACAAGCACTTAAAATTATTAATCCTTCTTTGTGCTTTTTAAGGATATTGAAATCAATACGTGGTTTATAATACTTTCCCTTTAAATTACTTATGCTTATTAGCTTATTTAGGTTTATCCTTCCTGTTTCATTTTTTGTTAGTACAACAAGGTGATAATACTTGTTGTTTTTGTCCTTTATATTAATATCATCACAAATATACATCTCAGCACCATAGATAAACTTTAACCCATTTTCTTTAGCTAATTTATAAAATTCTACTGCGCCATAAACCACTCCATGATCTGTGATAGCAAATGCAGTTTGTCCCAACTCTTTAACTTTTTCTATAATTTCCTTTGGTTTTGAAATAGCATCTAATAAAGAATACATGGAGTGATTATGCAAACTTACAAACATTTAGATACCCCCTAAGCTATACCTAAATACTTATTGCTGTTAGGACAATATTCTCTAACACTACATATATAATCACAGAAAAATTGTGAAGGTTTGGCTTTAAATTCAACATCGTTTTTTATCATCTCGATTGTACTAATTGCCCAAATTCTAGCTTCTTCTAATTTTCTAACATCATATGATACTGTTATGTCTCTTTTTTCCTTTATCATATTCAAAATTAACTCCTCTGGATATTCTTTATACTTATCTACAATTGGTATGCTATATAAGTATAATTGCCTCAAATATTCATCCAATTCTTTTTTTGATTTAAATCCTGCTCTTGTCTTGTGGTCTATAATTATTATTTTATTATTACTCTTTTTTGCTACTAAATCAATAAAACCACGCATACAATATTTATCTATGTAAAAATTTACTTCTGGTTCTACCTCAAGAATTTCTAAATCTTCATATCCACTGAAATTATTGAAGAAATCTAACCCAGCCTCAAAATATTTTTGTCGCAAATCTACATAAGCATTAGGGGGAAAATCTACATATACTTCTTTATCAAAATTTTCTTTATAATATTCGCTTAATTCAAAAACAAGTAATTCACCTTTAAAATATTTCTCTAAAATTTTATGCACAAAACTTCCAAACAAACCAAATGCTGATGGAATACCTTGATATTCTTTTATGTATTGCAGGTAAAACATATAAGGACAAGTATGATATGCATTTAATCTAGAATAACTCCAACACATTTGTTCTACTTTTTCCTTAATATCCAACTGGGATTCTCCTTTCAAATAATTCTTCCCATACTAGAAGTCCCTGGTCTATTGGGGCATCTTTTTCATTAAGATAATTGTTAGTATCATATATAATGCTTACATTAACATACCTACTAAGTTTTTTAGCTTCTTCAATCAATTCTTTGTATTGCACATCTTTATCAAATGCAATAACTACTTCTCTGCACTTTAAAGCCAAAATTTTGTCTAATTGGTATTTATTAATAGTATGTGTGCCAACTGCTACCACATTATTAATCCCTAAGCTATCAAATTTCATAACGGATTTTTCACCTTCTACAATTATCAATGTATCTTGAATACTATTTCTGTTTTGGTATAATCCATATAGTATGTCATTCATACCTAACTTGTAATAATATATATATTTAGGTATCCCCAATTCTTTGTAATTGCTAAAACAAGTTCTTCCTTTGATATTGATTAAGTTGCCATTTTCATCTCTTATAGGAAATACGATACGATTGGCTTTAGAGTCAAATTTTACTTCAAACTTGCGTTGTGTTTCTTCCGAAATGCCTTCATCAAGCCACTCTTGTATAACCTTATCTTCATATTGATTCAGTATTTCTTCATCCAATATCTCATGGATAATATTTTCGCCCCCTTTCTTTTCAAACATTTTAAAAATTTTATATGAACTGCTCTCTAACTTTATTTCAATATCATTATTATTATAATCTATACCTAATTTCAAACACAACCATTTAATAGCCTGCCAAAAATTTGTTTTCTTTATGTATTGCACTAGAGATATAATATCTCTCCCATCATAATCATTCCTCGAGTATATGTATGTTGTAAGATTTTCATTTAATTTTACTACTGTGCTTGTCCAGTTATTTCCATCAGGTAATGCAGCTCTTATCTCGTTACTTAATTCTCTTATCTTGTGAAAACCAAGCTCTTTTAAAATATCCTTTATAAGCTCTGGGTTTTCATACAACTTTTGCTTAATCACTCTAATAATCTCCTGCAACCAAACTCCCTCCAATCGCTAATTGAAGGGCAATTCTTTTGAATGTTGCTCTGCCTCCTCAATAGTCATTGTGCTACCATCAAACTTAAAATCTATGTATTCATCTTCTTGCATTTGCTCACCTAATCTATTTAATTTTACATTTAAAGCATAGTTTCCACAATTTTCTCCATCTGCAAGTATTTCATCTTTTGTCTTTTCACGCCATATTATACTAACACTACAATATCGCTCCAATTTGTCGCTATCAGCCGTTTGTCCACGACGATTCAATTGTGCGCCTGCTAACACTGGGATATTTAATGCTCCTGCTACATTATTTTTTAAAAAGTCTGCTTTTGCTCCTAATTCATTATACTGCTCGCTTGACGATTTTGTATTGCTTTTGATATAGTCAAATACCAAAAAACCCAAATCAATTTTATGTTTTAAAATTTTTGCAATAGTTAATATCTTATCATTTGTCCATTCAGGATCATATATATGAACAAATTTTTGCTTTTTTATCCACTCTTTTGCTTCTTGTAGTTGTTTCTCTTCACTAACAGTATAATCCCCTGTTTTAATTTTATGAATAGGTATTTTAGTAAGATGTGCTAACATTCTTTCAAAAAACAATCTTGAAGACATTTCAGTATCAAAATAAGTTACAGAAATACCGCTTTGTAATTTATGTATAGCCTCATTCATCATAAAAGCTGATTTACCTCGTTTCATCCTTGCTTGAAAAAGTACCATCTCGCCAGGTTCATAAGTAAAATACCTGTTTAATAAAGAAAACTTTGAAGGTATACCATACACTCCGTCAGGATTTCTTCTTTCTAAAATTTGTTTCCAAAGCTCGTCAACTATATCACCAAATAGTACAATCGTCTCTGCCGTAATAAATGAACTTATGAGTTTATCTAATGAATCATATACATAATTGCTTAATTTTGCTATATTTAACTCTTTTTCATCCAAACATATATCATCAATTTCCATTATTTTTTTGTGTAATTCTCTTTTAAATGATAACGCTACAACTATATCAACTAATTTCTTGTATTCCTCTAATGTGTGTCTTGCGATATTTTTTGATTTCTCAATATAATCATCTATTGAATCAATATTATATTTACTTATCAAATTTTTAATACCATTATGACTATTAATTTGGGTAAGCAAATTAAATGAATCTATCTTGGTTATACCACTTTTATATAATTCTTGAATTGCCCAATAAAAAGCTGCATTGTCTTTATGGTAAAAATGGCTAGGTAACAAGTAATCAGTGTGTAGAATAAACTCAGGATGTCGCAAAAGAGTTGCTATTATACCAGCTTCAGCCGATGAATCGTAGGGTAATTTTACAAGCATAAAATACCTCCCCAGTTTCTAAACTTGTCAATATATACCTTAAACCACCTAAAACTTCTATAAGTTTTTATCTTGCCTCTCCAATAACTCTGGATTCTCATAAATATTTCCAATAACTTCACAATTTTTTGCAATCATTTCTTCAAATTCAGACAATGCAACTAAATATTTGGGATGCCTTAGCCACTTGACTCTAAATGCTACATATTCTTCATCAAAATATATTACCCCTATATTTCCATTGCAATATTTTACAATATCACCCTCATAAATTTCTTGGCCATTTTTATCTTTTAGCCCTGTATACTGCATAAGTTCAATTTCATAATCTTCAACCTCAGCCCAATTAATATATTGTGCGGAACATCCGCAATCACACAACTTCCCAGTATTACCTGTGATAAATACATTGCCTTGAAAATCTAGCATGTTTGGTTCATCTAATTTATCGCCGTAAAACATTCTTTTTCTCTTTTTATCCCACGCACGAAATTTTATTTTGCGCATTAATACCCATCCTCCATTCGTATTTTTGTGATAGTAAACTCTTCTTGATATAATTTTCTTCTTAATCTGGTATTTTTCTTCCTGTGCCCAAGCAAACTGGACAGTCAACTAATTGTGATGTACAACCAAGGTCTATCCTACTATCTTTCGCTAAAACTTTTCCTTTCCCTTCACAATATTCGCACGCCTCATTTAATTCTCGTATAACAGATAAAGCATTATTGTATTTTTGTATTTTTTCTTCATATTGCTGATTAATTTCCTTGATTCGTTCATTTCTTTCTTCTTCAAACTCTTCTATCTTTTTATTTATTTCTTTTATAACAGGTATTAAATTCAATATCAACATGATTAACTACCCCCATTATTTAATCTGTTCAAATGTTCCTTTGTATAACGTAATTGTATAGACAAAATAATGTTATTAACTACAGCTATAAGTGATAGCACCAAAGAAAGTATAGATATAATAAATGACAATACTTTTGGTGACATTAAATCTAACACATTTACCACCTTCTTTAATCATAATTCTACCCAACTATCTAAAAAATTTATTTCTAACTTACACTTAATCTTTTTAGCTATCCACCACAATTCACTAATACTAAAATCATATAATCCGCTTTCTAATTCTTCTATCTTTTCTGGAGTAGTTCCTAATTTTTCAGCAAGCTGTTCTACAGTTAAATTATTATCTATTCTATACTCAAATATTTTAATGGCAATGTCATATAAAATATCGTCCAACTCAAATTTTTCTTTTGTAAATTCATCAGCTAATTTATCTGTCAACACCCAAGCATTTTGTAACTTTAGTTTATTTACCAAACAAAACCCTCCTTGATTCTCATTTCCCGCAAAGATTTTTAGAATGCTTTTATATGTTTTATTTTGTTCTTCTAATTCATTTACTTTCTGCATAAGTTCCTTATTTTCTTTGAAAAGTTTATTTGCAAGTTTTTGTAATTGTTCAACCTGTTTTTCTTTGATTTCAAATATGTCAACTAAATCATAAATTTCACGTTGCTGTAAGTGTTCGTATACATAAGGATCTGTCAAAATACCTAATATAAGCTTGGAAATATATGCCTCTCTATCCATACCAATCCCTCCATTACTTATACTTCTAAAGGTACTTTTTTATTTTGGCATTTTAAAATAAGTTGCTCCATCTATTATATATTTATATATCCACATCAAGGTCTCTTTTGTCTTTTCATATGTGTCATATTTGCCTAAGTCAATAATAACATCACTTGCAGTAATAGCTTTTAAATAATAAGTTCCTGTATAGCCAATATCATATGTTTCTCCTACTATTTTGATACCCACTATATTGTCCGTATTTACTATAGGTCTTCCGTCGGCACTCAATATCCACATAATTTCGCCTCCTTTGTACTTTTTAGATACTTTTTATATTTCGCCAAAATATTCTTTTTTAGTATATATATCACTATCTCTAAATGCCTTTTTTATAACTTGGGTTCTTATTATTACCGAAAATACCAATTCTTCTCCGCAATTTGGGCATTCAACCTCCATTAATCCATCTTCACCTTTTTGATATCTTTTAATAAATTCATAACCACATACGGGACATTTTATTTCAAAATCAAATGGATGCATCGAAACTCACCTCCATTCACATTTTTGAAGGCACTTTTTATTTTTCTTTTTCTTCATCTATAAGTTTTTGCATTTTGAAAAATATTTCATCTATTTTTTCATCTTTCTCTTTTTGGTCTAAATCATCATCAACTGCGGTAAAGAATGCTTGCAGTGCTGCGACAAGCATAATAGTATCTTCTTTGTTAACCATTTTTTAAACCTACCTCCTTATTATTATTCCTTTTTTAATTTTAGAATAGGGGTAATACCCCCCTATTTTATATCCAAAAAAGTTCTATCCCCACGCATTATGAGGTTTGCCTCACTAAAAAATTCATTTGTGTTAAATACCCACATCGGTGTATCTATAGGATTAAGTTTTAAATCATAAGCTTGTATCTTTACCATTTTTTCTTCTTTGTCCACTTCTAACACTAACCACATCAGTGAAGCCCATTTTGGTCGGAATATATCTCCTTCTTGGATTTTTGAAATTGGCAACATATGTCCCATCTCCTTACTTATTAATATTTTCCCTTTTATTCCAGGATAGGGGTAATCCCCCTATCCTGTTTTTTTAGAATGGCAAGTCCTCTCCGTCAGAAATAAAAGGATAATCATCAAAATTATTATTATTTACATTACTTTTAGAATCATTTTCTCTTTTGCCGTCCGCAAATTCTATACTATCCGCCAACACTTCCATCGTAAAGTGTTTATTTCCTGATTGATCGACCCAAGTTCTAGTTTGTAAGCTCCCCATGACTACTATTTTTCTTCCCTTTGACACATACTTATCGATAAATTCAGCGATTTTGCCCCATGCTACAACAGGAATAAAATCAGTAATATAATTTCCTTTTTCGTCTTTTCTAGTGCTATTAACTGCTAATGTAAAATTTATAACAGATGTTCCCGAAGGTAACTTTTTTAAAACTGGTGTTTTAGTTATACGCCCTATAAGGTACACATTATTTCTTATACTCAACAAAACTACCTCCTAAACGTTAATATTTTGCAACTCCTCTAAAACCTTCCTAGCAACCTCTATGTCTTTGATACTATTATAATTTGCGCTGTTATGATGTTTTTTAATAGCTTCTATAACAGCTTCCCTGTTTGTTTTTGCAAGAGTAGTTGCTAATTCATGAATTTCTTGCAATATATCCTTCAATTCTTCCTCTTCCTCAAATATATTTTCTTCTAAGGATTTGGTACTAAACCTATCAGCTTCCACACCATCTTTCATCTTATTCACTACTTTTTCAAATATAGCAAAAGTTGGGTTTTCGATTACTTCATTTTTCTTTAAAACATCGCTTCTGCTCTTTACGATAATTGCATATCTTTTATCAGTTTTATCATCGTAAACCAATCTTACTATAAAATCTACAGCATATTTAGTTCCTTTTTCTGCTTCAAATATGTATTCTCCTGTTTTTACAACACTTCCATCAGGTTTCGTTTCGGAAATTTCTTTTTCACGTGCAATTAAAATAATATTTTGTGGCAAATTTTTTAGCCTCAACATCATATTTTTATATACACGTTTCATGTCTGCCCAATCTTTTTGATTAAATGCTTCAATTTCTGTTTCGTTTCTATCATCAAGATTAACTTCTTTGTTATACTTTTTTGCTTTTTCGATAGCTTTTTCATCTTTATATTCTAATCGTTGAGCTTGTATATTGTCCCAAATATCTGATATATTATCTATCACAAATGTTGCATACTGTTCACGTCCTTCTGGTGTTTCTAAATAATCGATAGCTTTATTAAGTTCTTTAATGCTTGCAGTTTTTAATCCTTCATCATCTACCCAGTAATCAAACTCAAATCCATCTCTACCCTCAAATAAATCTGTGCCATTTTCAGTATCAAATACTAATGTTTTACCAGGAGTTGCCTGAAGAGAAAAATGAGTCTTACCTGTGCCTGCGTCTCCAAATAAAAGAATTTTTAAAGGCTTTTTCCTCACTGCACTTGCTTTTTTGATACCCATAAAATACCTCCTTATAGATTATAAAAAATTGCTTTTAAATCATTTTTGTTTATATATACTTCTTGATCACCAAGTTTTACTTTGATAAGATCAAATCCTTCACGGTGGTCTTCTATGATAAGAAATGTATCATCACTAATAACATAACTACCCTTATCTTTGTATGTAGATATTTTATAACTTGCTTGTACCATCAAATCACCTCCTCATAATCATTATTATTATAATTTGAATGGCTCGTTAATTGATTAGATAGTAATCTTTAGTTATTCATGTTGTTCTCTATTAAGGATTATATCACAATTTTTTTTAGATTGTCAAGAGATTATTATAAATTTACTTTTTTATTTAGCTTTTTCTATAATTTTTAACATTAAATTAATGAGACGTCCAATAGTCATAATGTTTGCACGTTTTTCGTGTGCGTCTATTTTAATATTTTTATTGGTTTCTATGAGTTCGTCAATCTGATCGGATAATACCTTCAACATATCATCATAATTTCTTATCACCCTGATCACCTCCTCTAAATATTATAACATATTTTCTTAGTTTGCCAAGATATTTTTTGATAAATTTTTATTATTTTTATGTTATCTCCACAAAACATTAGTTTTGAGCTTATTCTTCCTTTGTCCCATCTTTTTCTAACTCAATATATTTCAAATAAATTTCAAGATACAAATTCTGTAGAGCTATCAGCTCCTCATATATCCTGCGCAAAATCATTTTTTCTTCATCATCAACATCTGTTAATGACTCTTTAAAAATTTTGACAGCAACTCTTTCTACTGCTTCAAGCTTTCTCGATAATAGTTGTTTGAGTGTCACAATATCACTCCTTTCAATCGAATATAATAACTGCATCGTTTAATCCTTCTGACAGTATATCTATTTCTTCTAACAATTCTTTAAACAACTCTTTATTTATTTTAACATACGTTACATTGCCATCATACTCTGCCCTTGCTGACTTTTCAAGTTTATTCAATATATCTTGCATCCAATCAAAAGAAGCCAATATTTCTTCATATTCATTTAAAAATAATTGAGCTTGTTTTGGTAAATGTCGATAACTCATAATTATACCTCCTCTTACAACAATCCCCAAATAAATCTATACCCAGTTTGCTCTATCAAATTAAGTAATCTTATATATTCATCTTCCGTCATCATGTGTCCATTCATTATGGCTACATCAGTTTCTCCACGATGCTTATACCATGAAAAGTAATATATATCATGAGTTTCTTTTTCGGGATTATCTTCGTCCCAATAATAATGAATTACTATACCATACGCTATGTCATCATAATAATTAAGATTTACAATTAAATAGCCATTATCTAATTCACACCCTTTTTGCCATTCTTCGTTCACCTCTTTATCCATGAAATAATCTCTAATTAAATCGTCTCCACCATTCCAATTGTCAAAATTAAATTTCCCATTAATAAACATAGGTTTTGGTAAATCGTTTGTTGGATATTTGGTTTTCATATATTCATATTGTTTTCTTCTTAATTTTTCTAACATTTCCTTTGTTATTGTCATTTTCGTACCACTCCTATTCTTTGTTAATGCATTTACAAAATATTATAAAAACAAGGCGCTCGACAGGTTTTTCAAGAACCTTTTGGTAATTGCTGTGAGCGCCTTTGTGATTTATGCTACTACACGGTCATATCTTGGATTATTCAATATTTCTATCATTGCTTCATATGGTGTTTTGCCTATCGTGTTAAGTATAGATTTAAACACGCTTGGCGACTGCCCACTTGCTAACTGTACACCTTTATATTGTGATGTAACTTGAAATGTATCTCTTCGACTGTTTACCTGCCAAAATACTATATTGGGGATTTCATATCCTTTTCTTTTATACATCTCTCTCATTGTGTCGTAGAATGTCATATCACCGTAAGATACTGTAGCATTGTCAAATTGCATATCTGATATAATAATTAACGATTCTGGCATGTCTTCTTGTGTTAAATTGTGTTTAATAGCAGTATCTAAAATCAACCTCAATGCAGCTTCTAAATCTGTATTTTCTACAATCTCTGGAACGCACCTTATTTTTTCATACAATGTATCACCTTTTAGCTCGACAAAGGAAGGCTCAGAAGAAAATGTTATAAATTTGTTGTGCCATATACCCTTATTTCTTTCTGCAAAATATATCGCTAATCCCACTGATGTTGCCATTGGTCTGCCTGTCATGCTACCTGATGTGTCTGCCATCACTAAAACATTGTGTTCACCATTTACATAATTTGGTAGTGCTTTCCACTGTTCTTCTAATACTGGGTCATATTTTATAAATGATAAATCAAAATCACCATAACCCATTCTCTCTATAATATCGTAAGGATATAATGTATCCGCCTTTATTTTTTCTTTCCCCTGCCTAACCCTTTCTATAAACTCATCAAATCCATTTGGATCATGCCTCATAAATGCATTTCTATATATTGCCATAGCCCTGGAAGGTACATTTGCGTATTGTATTTTATCCCACTCATTAGCCGTCATCTTTTTTTCTACTACATCTATATATGTTCTAAGTTTCGACAAAGTTTTCCTATATTGTTTTTCGCTTAATCCTAATTTTTTAGCAGTTAATTTACCTAAATATCTTGATTCTTGAGAGCTTGTGTTAACTGACTTTAACCACTTGCCTAACAAGCTAACTGGCTTACCCTTATTCATTGCAGTTAAATCTATTTTCCATTGTTCCCTCATAAAATCCCACATTGTTTCTTCAACTGGAGTTCCTACCAAAACATACAAATCGTCCCATCTTCCATAGAATGGTATGTTTTCTAAATTTTTAATTACTATTTCTGGGTGCAGATTAGCTAAATACTTCAAAATTATTCTAAAAGTCCTTCTCTCTCCAAGTCCACCCCTTATGTCTCTTGCATAAAACGCCATCTTTGTTGCTAATAATCTGTCTTCTAAAAATGCTTTTATAAATTTTGCTTCTATTTCATTTTCAGCTCTGCTTCTCAAAGCGCCAAGATCAGCAAATAAATCTAACAAAGCGCTGTTTGTGCTTTTCAGTGCTGTTGCCATATTTTCTGTCACAGTATAATTGGATTCTTCCTGTAAAGCCCTCATAAATCTTTCACTCATAATAACCCCTCCTCGATACTTTTAATCATCACTATTATTATATGCTGTTAGTACCGAATACTAACTATTAAGTTAGTAACTCATAAGCTGCGAGGCACTACCGTAATAAGCACCCACAATGCTTACCGATTTATTTTGCTGTTAGTGCCTCTCATTTTTACAAGACACTCAGCTTGCCTGAGGTTTTTCAAGAACCTTTTAGAGTTGCTGCGAGCGCCTTTTGCGTGTAACAAGATGCATTTGTTAGGCACAGAGATTAACAGTCTCTACCTTAAATATTGCTGTAAGCATCTTTTTGTTTTACATTTTAATCATATCACATATTTTTGTTTTGTCAATATTTTTTTTAAAAATTTTTTATTATTTTTATTTGCAATTTTATATTAACACTAAATTTACATTTTATCAATACCACTTTAAAATTTTTTCTCAAACAACAAATCAATGATTTTATCCTTTATCTCGTCACTTATAGGGCTTCCTGCTGCTTGTGGATGCCCTCCGCCACCATACATTTTAGCAAATTCGCCTAAATCAATATTACTTTTATTTGTTCTGTAACTAATTGTCCTATCTGGGTTTACAATTGCAACAAAATCTAACTCGGGATGCAATTCCATCAATCTATTTCCTAATTCCGATATGTATCTTTCTGCAAATACAATGCCTATATTATATCCTTTTATGTTTCTAATAATCAAATTTTTATTTTTATTCTCTATATAATCATCAATTTTTTCTTGCTCTAATTCTAACAAAAAATTTAGTTTATCATTAAATACAAATTTTCCATTTAATAGTTGCCCCAAAAATTCCTCAATAAATCTATCCCTTCCTAAGATATATAATAAATCATTTAACTTTTTAGGAACTATATCTCCAAGCTCAACCCAATCCCATGTATCGTATTGCCTTATTGTAATCATAAAATACTCTAATACATTCAAAAATTTAAAGTTTTTCAAATAATCTTTCATAGTTAAATATTTTAAAAATAAATAAGTACCACAAACCTTAATTTCTTGTACTTTTATGTCTTCATTAAAAACTACGGGAGTTAGAAGAAATTCATACACACGAGCCCATTCATACTTATTCAAAAAATCTGCTGTTTTATGGTGATCCAATAAAACCACTTTATCTTTATATCTATCAAGCTTCTCTGCTATTTCTTCATTTACCGATATGTCTGTTATAAATATCTTATCATAATTATTAATTTCTTTTAAAAAATCATTTACCTTATCATTTATATTATTATAATCACAAAACTCTATTTCTGACTCAATATTATTAACTGTACTTACTACTTTCATTAATATTGCACATCCAACTCCGTCTAAATCAGTATGCGTAAAAAGTTTTATTTTGGCAGGCATTTTATTTATTTGCATTGTTTTGAATTGTGTTTCTGTGGCTACCACCTTATCACCTCGCTCTACCATTAATTTTCTTTGATATTTTATCTATCATTGCAAAAACTCCTAAATTATATATTAAAGTATAGTAGAAAGTCGCAAAAGCCACACCTAATCGTTCTATGTGCCCAGTAACCATTGCTTCCACCATTTCTTTAGGTAATTCTTCATAAATAATCTCATATCTACCCTCTGTCGGATAAATTTTATACTTTGTGCCCGTGAAAACCCCATAAAAAGTGAAAATTATTTGATCTTTACTCATTTTTATATACTTCCTTTTCTTCTTTAAAATGTTTATACGCTTCATAAATACGTTCCAACAATCCAAGTTCATAATTTACAGTGCGATACGCCCTTCTGGCGTCTACAACTTCCGCATCGGACGTATATTTTTTGCCAAAAATCACAATATCTTCTTTATATTCTCTTTCTGCACGTTCTAACCAGCTTTTAACATACTCAAATTCATCTCTCGCTCTTTGCAACTCCTTTAAAAGAAATTGCTCAAACCTATCCATTAACATCACCCTTGTTATTTTGATGCAATTCATATAGTTGTGCTTCTAGCTCGCTTATCTTACCCGCCGTAAATGAGGCACATAACATAAACCCTATTAAAGCAGATACCATGCCATACAATACTATTATTGAACCCTCTCCCACTTCTATAAGTAGGAGACTCCTTTTAGTTAGAGCAATTTACTTTTACTCTAACAGGGTTGTTCAAACACCCTCTATCCCTATCCATTACTGGACTTGGGACTACTCTTTTAAGTATGTTCAATGCCCCGTTTACATCTGCGTTTAGAACATTACCACACTTACAGATATATAGCCCTCTGTACTTTCTGTTAGACTTATCAACAACTCCACATTTAGAGCAAGTTTGTGAAGTGTAATGTTCATCTACAAATGTTACGTCTATGCCTTTCTCTTTGGCTTTATACTCTATCATATTGCATAGTTTACCAAATGGTATTTTGTGTAGCTTTTCGTTATTTTGACTACCTATATCTATGTTAACTATACTGTGGCTTAATTTACCTATGACTATAGTTCCTATGTTTTCTTGCAACGCTTGTCTTACAATGAAGGTTGATACTTTGTGTATATAATCTCTAATGTAGTTTCTTTCTTTTATGAGAAGGTAGTGCATTTTTTTAGATGTTTTATGTTTACTTTTTGTAATAGCACTTTGTAATTGTCCCTTTTTCTTAGAAAATAACCTAAGCCTTGATACAAGAACTTTACCATCATATATAGTTGCAGTTTTATTTGTAGTAACTACTGTCGCAAGATTTGTTACTCCTAAATCTATTGCCATAACACCATCAATGTTTAACTTTTTATCTGGTATAGACTTTTTATATACAACATGCATAACATAAGTTGTATGTCCATACAGTCTATGTGGCTTAATTTCAATCTCCTGCACATCCTTGAGCGATAAATTTTTCGGTAAACTTATCCATAAGTAATTGGACTCAATAGAATGTGCGGTTTTAAGATAATCCTTTGTTTGTTTAGACAAAGATAATTTGACTTTGTCCCCTTCTATTTTAAATCCTTGCTTCTTCCATCTTACAGGGAAATGTCCATCTTTAGGTTGGAAGCGTGGTCTTTTGGTGTGTCTCTTATAACAGTTTTCCCAAGCAATTTGTAGTTTTTCAAGAACTGCTTGTGCTGATTGTGAATGAAGGTTTTTATACCAAAAAGTTTCTTTAAGTTTAGTCTTCAATTCTTTAGGTTTAAGAGAACCATTTATTATATTGTAGTTAGCAACATTCCAAAGTTTAGAAGCAGAGTAAGTTAAGTGGTTTAATATTATCTTTTGTTCATTAGAAAGTGCTAATTGAATAACTATAACTCTTGTAACTTGCACCATAACACCTCCTTTCGTCTGTATGTTTAAAGTAATTATATATTTTTTTTATCGTTTTTGACAATTCATCTCCCACCTATAGAGGTGGGCGTCTTCTTGTTAAAATTATGATAAAACTAACCACATACTATCACCTCCAATCTTTATTATTATGATTTCCCGTCTCCGAAGAAAAAATAATATATGCCCACACTAAAAAGAAAATTATCACAAAGAAAACGCCAACCTTAAATAACATACTAATCCCTCCCGTAAATTATTACTTCAACTTTTCGCCTGCCCCATTGTTTAGCTAAATCAACATCTGATACATATACATCAAGCTTTCCTTCTGTTATAGCACCCCCTCTATCTTCAACAACAAACTCAATATTGCTTTTGTCTACAAATTCCTCAAAGGCTGGTATTCTAATTCTTGTTCCGAATGGTATACTTCTGCTTGCTGCAACAGTCCGATATTCTCTCGCTCTTGTCCCACTTGCTGTTATGCCATAGTATTTATCATTGGGGGATTTTCCACATTCATTTAAAGTATATGCAGTAACTTCCATCACAACCACCTTATATGGCTGTTTTTTGCTGTCTTTGATGCCATTATTATTTAAACTTGCATTTTTTTGATTTTTTACCACATTATCATTATTATTTTCTTTTGTTTTTGCAATTTCTTCTTTGTAAATTTCATTATCTTTCAATAAAATTTCACTTTTATTGATAGTATGTGTTGGTGTTATTAAAAATAAAAACAGTAACACAAAAAACAAAATAAACCGAAAATAATCCACAAACACCACCCCATTAAATTATTATAATTTTAATATTTGGGGACCAACAAATCAGCCATTATTTTATCTACATTCTTATATAGTTCATCCAATGTGCCATTATTATATATTGTCGGAAATTCTAAATGCGCAACACCATTCTCGCTCTCATTATAAAGCAAAGTCCTATCGCAAAAACCATCTCGTTTAATCAGCCTATCAATTCTTATATCTTCACCTGATTCAATGCGTATTATTACAAATCCTTTTCTTTGTAAAGCTTCAAACTCGTTCATGCGCCTTAAATCATCAATTACAACTGGAGAATCTAACTCTATGTATTCTATTCTATGGAGTGTATACTTTACCCACACATCCTGATCTATCTCTCTCATTTTTTCGCCTATTTGCTGCAATAATCTTCTGTCTTTCTCACTCATAAAAAAGTACCTCATCGCAATATCTTTTATCCCATCGGCAAAGCTAATTCTCTTATATTCGTATTTTTGTTCCAAATACTGGGCAACAGTAGTTTTACCTGCTCCTGCCCAGCCTGTTAATGCTATATGCATATTTTACCACTCCTCTTCTTTATGTATTTTTTTTAATCAATAAATCTATTCCTGTAATCTAAAACTAATTTTTCTAAGGAATATTTTATATATTTATTATGTAATCTTAATAATTCTCCGTAATCAATAAATGTTTCTCTTACTAATTTTAGGGTTGATTTATAAACTGGATAAAGAAATATTTCTTGTAATTTATGTATAAGTTCGTCATCTTCTTTTGTTTGAGCTAACTCTTGAGCTGTTATATTTTGTCCTCTGCCCTGTTGAATTTGGAATGCTCGATACCTGCATAAAGACATCAGTATCCATTTATCATCTTCAAAAAACTTTTCAATAAATTCCTTCTCTCGTTGAGGAGTATTACATAAAATATTATACCACCTTTCCATATACTTACTTCCTAATTGTAATTTTTTAAGGTTTTCTACTTCCATCTTTATAACCTCCATTCATATTTTTTATGTTTTGTGATTAAAAATAAATTATTGCCATTTAATTTTATTATATATTTCTTATAATGAAATGTCAATAAAAAATTTGCATATTTTTTTGAAATTAGTTATAATAATATTATTAAAACAGAAAGGAGTTTTTAAAATGACTCTTGGTGAAAAAATTAGAAAAGCACGTATGAATAAAGGTTTAAATCAAAAGCAATTAGCACAACTTTTAGGTATATCCCATTCTACTCTTAATAAATATGAAAATAATATAATAAAACCAGATATAGATAAACTTCAAAAAATTTCTAGTATTTTAGATGTACCAATACAATACTTTTTTGAAGAAAAAGTACCTAATCTTTCAAATGTCAAAGAAGTAGAAATGATTATATTACCTATTTTAGGTAATATACGTGCAGGGCAACCTTTATTCGCCGAAGAACACTTACAGGGATATATGCCATTTCCAAAAGAAATGTTAAGTGTTGGGTACGAACATTTTCTTCTAAAGGCGGAAGGTGATAGTATGATAGGAGATGGTATAGAAGATGGCGATATAGTGCTTATAAGAGTACAAAATTATGTGGATTATAATGGGCAAATAGTTGCTGTCATCATCAACGGAAATGAAACTTGCCTAAAGCATTTATATCATCCTGAAAATTCCAATATGGTTATCCTGCGTTCTTCTAATCCTGCTTATTCTGATATTGTGCACCCTGCTAATGATATAATCATTAATGGGGTTTATATGGGTGTATTTAAAAAACCTAAAAAATAGCGTTACACTATGTATTTGAGGGAACTGCCCTTTAAACATATTCCCTCAATCTAACACGATATAAATAAGCATTTTGTGTTGTAGCTTCTATCCCAAATCTTCGCAAAATATTTACCATATCACTATACTCTAAATCTTCAAAAGATTTTATATCGTGTTTTTCCATGTATCTCCTTATATAATCTATCATGCCACTCCTAAAAATATTTTTAGGATTTAAATATGGATTTCCGTATATTTCAGCTATTTTTTTAATTCTATTTCTAATTATTTGATGACTTACTTTTTCAGTGGGTACCCGCTCACTTACTATAGGTCTTAACACATATGGAGTTCTTTGTAATAAAAACACACCATTAGCTATATCAGACACTCTATAATATTCAAATTGATTAATAGCTTTATTAATAAGCTTCATTGTGTCTTGTTGTACTTCTATTTTTCTTTCTGATCCATCATTACGTCTTAAAGTAAGAATACTATCCATAAAATTACAATCATCTACTCTTAAATTAATCAATTCCTCTAAATTTTCTCCCATTGCACCCTCAAATAATAATGCAAATATAACTGCATCTTGAGCATTTACACACATATTAATTATTTGTTGTAATTCTTCCCTATCAATATATCTGTATTTTCTATCAATCCCATGCTCGTATTTTTTTAAATTCTCTAATGTCGGATTAATTAATCTTGCATAATTAATCCCTGCTGGATTGCCTATATAACCTTCTTGTATACAAAAATCTATATACTTTGCAATAACTGTAATTGCTGTTGCAATATATTGCGCTGATGTTGAACCAAAAGAATATAATAAATCATCTAATTCCTCTAAATTAAACTGATACAAATCTTTCTGTAATTGTTTTTCCTTAGAGGTTGTCTTTTTAAAAATATTTCTATAGGTTAATCTCGTTGTTTCGGGATATTGCTCTAAGAACCTTTCTTTTAGTTCTTGATTATACAATTCCATACTACTCCTCCTTCCCTATTTTATCTATAAAATATTTGCTAATACTTTCAATAATCTTAATAGTTAATCTATCGCTAAATAATCCTATTGCCTCCCAATCAGCATTTTTTATAGAAAAATCTATTTTCTCTAAAGTCCTTTTTAGTTTTTCTTTCCATTGAGCATCCCCTCTTAATTTCGCTAATAATGCCACATAACCAATAAAGGTATAATTATGATTTATAACACTTCTTTGTTTTACTTTAGCATAATTATTTAAGAACTCATCTGGATACAAACCAATTATCTCATTAAATCCTTCTATAAGATAATCAGCTATTTGATTGGCTTCCCTTTGTGTTTTTATATCAAAATGATATTTTATAGCTTGAGCTAATACTTCAAACTCAACAAGAGCTTGATTGAATTGTATCAATCTACCATTAGTTGTTATTTTACCCTTTAGATCACAATTTGAACTCTCATTAATTTTGCGCACGACTGCATTTTCTAATGTTTCTTTATAAGCTTCAATATGTTTTTTTGCAATTTTATTTTTCTTATCTTCTTGCACAATAAATCTTCTTGCTTTCTCAATATCAAAATTCGTTATATTAACTGCTGTTATATATTGTACTTCAGGATTCACCGATACTGCATTAATCATACCTAAACTTCTGTGAAAACCATCCAATATATCAATTTCACCTTTGTATACTGTTAAAGTTCTATTTTTCTCGTCATATTCAAATTCCTCTTCCCCATTTTTTAGTATATTGAATGTTATAGCATTTGTTATAAATAATCCTTTTAATATTTCTTCCTCTATTTCTTTAACTGATTTCCAGTTAACATTAATCATTTCTATCACACTATTACGAATTCTTCTTGCTATTGTGTTACGCTGTGTCTCTTTATTGTATGTTACTACAAAGTTATCGTATAATTCTTTTATTTTTTGTGCTGTTAATGTTGTTATATAATAATCTTCATTAACTTTAATTACATCCTCAAATACAACAGGAAAACTTTCTTTCTTTTCTGTTATATATTGAAATTTTTCCCCTTCTTTAATTTCCTCTTCAGTAAAATATTTTTCGATATTTACAATTGATTCATTTGTAACTTGATAAAACGCTGAAGTAACAACATATAATATTGCTCTGTCTAATGTCTCAATTGGTGTAATGCCAGTCAATATTTTCTTCGCATAACCTTTAGGAATATTTCTCTTCATTAATAGATTTGTTACTTCTTCTAAAACTTTACTATTTTTACCATACATTTTTATTATAGCATTAAGATTATTATATAATTCTCGTGGGTCAACTTTCATTTTTATTTTTCCTCCTTTCTTGTTTACATTATACTAATAATATATGTATTTGTCAATATTTTTATTTTGCTTTTTCTATTAAATGAAAAAGTTTTTCAATATGATAAGGTGCTCTATTTTTCTTTATTATATCTGCTTTATCGTGATTATATATATATTTAAACACTTTGTGTAAATTGTCAAATCTTAATTTTTGATTATCTCTATTTTTTTGTATGTGAAATCTTATTTTTTCACTATTACTACTATAATGTCTTAGTAAATAATAATTCCCTTTATTAATAACATACCATTCAGAATATTTAGATGTTATTAATAAAGAATTATCATACAAAATTCTCACCTTATACCCATATTGCTCTACAAGATTGATTACTTCCTCCTCTATATTATTCATTGTCATCGTCATTTATTTCACCCCTTTTTGTTTTTGTTATTTTCATCTCTTCAATCTTAGCATTATAATTTTTTAATATTTTTTCAATATCACTTATTTTATATTTATGTTCTGGATAAATATAACATTTAATATTATGTTTATCACTTATCTGGCAATATATATTACCTTTTATATTATTTTTTTTGCTAAGAATATCAATAATTTTATCCAAATCCTTAATTTTTGCTTCTTTTTCAAGTTCTATTAATACAATAAAATTCATGATTTAACTTGCCTCCTTCCTGTTATTATGCTATTAGTCCTTTTTGTATCAAAATAGCTTTATTAATTTTTTCCATTGTTTGGTATGTACATTGTCCTATCTTTTTAATTAACATTGTTTTGTCAATTGTTGTGTCTTGCTCTACCAGTGCAATAGAAGGCTTTAATAAACCACATTCAATCCCAATTTTTACGTGCACTGGCAAATTATTTTTATTAATATTACTTGTAATTGGTATTACATTAACAGTAGGACTATATTCATTATTTTTATCATTACTCACTATTATAACAGGTCTTATACCACTTTGTATAGACCCTCCTCTTTCACCTAAATTAGCTAACCATATCTCACCTCTTTTCATAAAAAACACCTCCTCCTTATATTTTTATCTTCTATTATTATTATATGTATTTGTTATGTATTTTTATACATCAGAGGAGGAGAATTTTTATTATTATTTTATGAGGAAAACAAAATGCTCTTCGCCCTAACTTTCTATTTCTTTTAAATCTTCCAAATCAATATGTTCTATTTCTTCGGTTTTTCCGTCGCTATAATATACTCTGTATCCTTCTTTGGGAGCTCCATATGTTCGTCCTGTTCTTTCCCATTTAATTTTCACCTTATCAGAATTTACCATAATTAACATACCATAGTCTTCTCCTAAATTTCCTAATGGGGAATGATAATACCTATAAACTTTAACATTTAAAGGCTCTGGTTCCAACACTGTTATATAAGCACTACCTCGATAACCACATACTTGGTATAAGTCAAACACATAATATTGTTCACCTTCTTGAAGTGGTTTTAAAATTATAGTCCCCTTTTCGGTTTCTACTATCTTTGCTGTTATAGGAAATTCTATATACTCTCTATCATTATCATCTACTTTTATTAGCTTTGAGGAAACCCACAATCTAAAACTTGTCTTCCCATGAGTTTCGTACCCAAAATCAATATAATAAAACTTTTTGTCTTCAATCTCTTTTACACCAACACAATATTTTCTCATTTATTATTACCCTCCCTATCATCATTAATACCTAATAATTCCCCAATTTCTTCCTCTGACAAATTATTAATAATTTCTTCAATATATTTAACGTCTATAAGTCCTTTGAATTCCTTTATATCACCCATTTAAACACCTCCAATTATATTATATCATCATAATTTATATTTGTAAATATTTTTTATAAACACGGTTTTTATGGGAAAACCGTGAAACCCTTAAAATTAAACTGTTATGTAACCCCATTCTTTAAGCTTATCATATAACCATTCGGCTCCTTTTGGTGTTACAAGCGTTTGAGTTATATTAAAACCATTTACAACATTTACTATCACATCAAAATAACCTCTATTAATATAATCTTGATATGGCAAATTATTATCCCTCAAAATCTTGTATTCTTTTAAGATTTTAAACATTTTATTCCTACCGATATTTGGAATATTAAGCGCTTTTGCAAATTTTTCAACTGTTATATTGCCCTTGCTATCCATATAAGCTTCCCATTTGTCAACTTTGGGCTGCATTTCTGAAATACGTTTCTGTTGCTCTTCAATTTGTGCCATAAAGCCTTTTATAAGTTCTTTTCTAGCTCCATCTAATGCTCCAAAATAGGTTTCAATAAAAAGCTCTTTATCATTAATTACTCCGCCCGTTTTTCTAATTAGCGTTATTTGGTCATATACCCAATCATAAAAATCATTTGCAACTGGCTGATTGGAAAGTCTACATATTTCATAAATGCCCTTTTCAGTATAAAGTGTTGTGTTATATTGCTTTCCATCAGTACTAACCAATCTGGTTAGTACTGAGAATTTATCTAATCTTTCTTTATTCCTATTGTGAATATTGCTTATTGAAATAAGGGGGTTTTTATACTGTAATGCTTGTCCAATTTGCTCTCTTGTCATGTATATATTATTGTCTTGGTCTTTATAAAAATCACATTGTACTCCCAAAAATTCTCCACTTTTCACTAATTCTAACTTAATTTCATCCATTCAACAATTTACCTCCTCGTGTTATTATTTTTGTTATTTATATTCTCTTCATGGACTCATACCTATACCTCCTTCGCTGTTATAGCCAAAATTATAATTGTACTGGCATAACTAAATATTTATATTTTTCATTGTTGACTTCTTCCATAGCAAAAGGCTCACTTGAATTTACAATATTTATCACTACCTCTTTACTAGCAATTTTCTTTAAATAATCAAGTATATAGCCAACTCTAAGACCTATTTCTATTTTGTTACCTGTTATTTTAGCTGGCATATTTTCAACCATACTCATAGTTCCCTCATGTGAATGTATGTAAATTTTATTATCATCTGTTATGATTTTTACCATTGGCATTTCTTTTATTGAAGGTATAGCCTCCATTCTTTTGAGTATATTTTCAAAATTCTTTTTATTGACTGTTATTTGTGTATTAAATTCTTTTGGAAATACTGATTGATAATCAAAATATTTGCCATCTATCAAATATCCACTTACTTCAAATTTATCTGTATAAAATGAAATATTCTTGCTATTATAAAAAACTTCTATATCGCTTTTATATTTTGTTAATTTTATAATTTTATAGACTCTCTCTAATAATTTAGCAGGTATAACTAATTGTGTATCTAATCCAATATCACAATTTATTTTTGTTTGATATAATGCCATTCTATGTCCATCTGAACTTACTACATTTACTATATTGTCTGTTATATCAAACAAAACACCTTGCAATACTGGTCTTGTTGCATATCTTTTTGTTTTATCTGTTGCGAATGTTGTCTTATCAATCAAACTTTGTAAATTCTCTGCTGTTATGTAAAACATATTGTCTATATCAACAACATGAATACTTGGCGGATAATCTTCGGGAGTCAAATTAATAGGTATCTGTATTTGAGAATCATTATATTGTATTATAAACTTGTTTTCTTCTGCAAACACTTCTAACTCTATATCAGGTAAAACTTTTGTTATATTTAACAATTCTTTTAAGTCAACTACAACCGCTCCATTTTCCGAATTCTCAGAAATAACGGTATAACTCACCATTGTTTCTAAATTAAATGTAGTGAATCGTACTGTTTCGTTATTCTCTACTGTTATAAGCACACTCTTTAAAACAGTAGTCATTTTTCCACACCCTTCTTTCACTACAGTTAAAGCTTTTTCTAATTCTTTTTTGTCTACTTTAAACCTCATATTATCTCCTCCCCTACTATTAAATCAATATTATTTTTATTTAAGTTTATTTTGCTATCATGTTCAATATTGTATATTGTTATATAATGTTTTAACAAAATTTTCTGTTCATTTTTAGGTATATTATTTCGATTCATTTTATTAACAAAATCTTTTAAGTCTTTCATAAACTTATTGAATGCTGTTATAGTCATTTTAATCATTCCTCCTTTTTAGATTTTATTGTACACCATTATTTTTATAATGTCAAGTTTTACTAATCATTTTTTTAAATAATTCATGTTACTTTTTATAAGTTTCTATTTATTATGGTGTTTTTTTTGTTTTAGCTTTTATCCTTTTTTGTAGCTCTTTTCTTAAAATGTTTAAATTAGCTTGATGTATTTGTTTATCTTTTTCTCTTGTGTCTCTTTCAAGTAAATATTCAAGCGCTGTTATATATTTTTTCAATTTTTCTGTATCCTCTGGAATAACTATCTTCAACACATCACTCACCTCCTTTTATTTTCTCTATTTCTCTTTTGATTTTATTGTACTGCATAAAATTATAACTGTATTTTATTTCATCAGGCTTTAAATATTGAGAGGATTTTTGAAAATAATCCTCCCAAATTTTTAATTCTTTTTCTAATTCATACAAATCCATAATAATCCCTCCTCAATACAATTTTTTCATGTGTTGTATTATATGCAAACATAAAATCATATAATCTTCAATTTGTTGTTGATTAGGTATACCATCATTATCAAAACTATTATTATCATTAAAATAATCACACCTTATTCTTTTTAATGTATCACATGCCTCACAACTACCATAGTATACATATGTTACCAAAAAGTCTTCCTCTGTGGGATAACAACTATCTTTAGGAATAATAAATATAAGTATCCCTTGATAATTACCCCCAGTAATAACTGTTATGTTATCTGAATCATATTCTTCAAGACTACTCTCATCATTAAGTATAAATTCTACAATTAACTTAACTAAACTTTCATAATCAGGATAAAGACTTTGTTCATGAGTAGCAAAATATTCTCTTAGCTTATGTTTATTCTTTTCCCATAATTCAATAATATTTTTATCCATAAAATCCCCTCCTATTCCAACCTTTCAATAACTCTAATCACCAAATCGTCTAATGTAACATCTTGGTGGGGCTCTGTAAATCCTTTTTCTGTTCTTGTACTTCTGCCTTGTGCAATCGGAAAAGATATAGCTACTTCCCCAACTTCAAGCCCCTCAAAAAGCTTAGACTCGGCAGGTACAGCCCCTAAACTTTCTACAATTTCTTTTGTAGTAGGGTGGTTAATATAATGAGGAACTCCTGTTATATCTGGAATTTCACCCTTTGATAAAGTGTATACTTTGTATATACCATCTTTTGGTAATACTGTTGTTGACAAAATTGCTTTTATCTTCATAATACACCCTCCTTTTATTTTTATTTTGCTGTTATTATACTATTATAATTTTTGTTTGTCAATAGTGGATCGAAAATTTTCTTTAACATTCTGTCTTCTATCTCTTGATATATAATGTATGGCATTTGTTTGCCTTGTCTCATTCTTTCTAATTCAATTCTTGTTACTTCAATGTTTTTCTTTGTTTCTTTGTATATGTAATAATCAAGTAAAGTTAATTCGTCGTCTGTTATGATATATCCTTCTTGTATTAATAATTGTCTAAATAATTCTGTTATAATTTTTGTCTTGTATTGTCTTTTTGTAATAAGGTAATAATAACCGCTACTGTCCATGTAATAAAATATACTGTTATTATTGTCTTGTTTAACACTAAATATAACCTCATGTCTATGTTCAAATTCTTCTTTGATTCTTTTAGCTTGTTCAATTTTGCTCTCTAATAGCTGTAACTCTTCATCTGTTATGCGATTTCTTAAAAATTTGCTGTTATTAATTTTATCTCTAACAATCAACAAATTATCATACTGAAAAGGATATTGAATTTCTCTCTTAATTTCTGTTATTACATCTAACAATTCTTTTTCTAATTTTGATTTAACTTCTTCTAATTTTCCCTGTAATTGTTTTTCTGGAGATTTGTATATTGATAACTTGATGCTCTTCTTGTTTTTTGCTTTTGCTTCTTGTATTTTTTGCTGAAATTCTATATTGTCTAACTCTGTCTTAATTATTTCACGGTCTTTGTCTGTTATAATGTCGATCTTTATCTTCCCTTCTTGATAATCTATAAATTCCTTAGTCCCTTCTAAATTCTCTAAATCAAAATTATATTTTATGTCTATTCCCAACATAGTTAAATAACTGGTATATAATGTTATTTTCATTTTAATATTCCTCCTTTTTATTGTTTTAATGTATAATCGACAAAATACATGCCCACAAATAAATTGTGAATATGCCTAAAAATAAAACAAATAACTCACTTAACATACCAAAAATTTTTTTAAAATCTTGCATAAACTTATTAAAAAGTGTTGTAATCATAATATCCCTCCTTTTTATATTATTATAAATCATTATTCTTATATTGATTGTCAATAGTTTTATTAAAAAATTTTGCCTGTTATTATATAAAATTTTCATTTTATTCTTCTTTTTCTTCTTTGTTTAAGACTGTATTATACCAGTCTATTATGTTATTTACAACTCCCAAAAAATCCTCATTAAATGGATAATCTTCCCAAAATTTATCCTCTTTATCTAAATCGTACTTTAAAATAATTTCGGCAAAATTAATACTTGAATCTTTAAATTTTTTAAAAACTTCAATAACTTCTTGATTCATTTTCATTCCTCCTTTAAAAGTTTTTTTAAACTAATTCATATACTCCAGGTTCCACACTATTTATTAAAGCATAAACATCGTTCCAAGTTAATTTACGTCCTTTTTTTGTTATAAAATATCTTTTTCTAATTTGTATGCTTTCATCTTCTAATGCAGTTTTTGGAAAATGTATAACTCTATATGAGGTTTCCTCTAACTGCAAGCAATCATATTTTAATAATACTTCCTTTAATTGTTTATCAAGTTTTTCCAAATAATCAAACCCATTGCCACCCCACTTGTTTTTAAATCTATTATCAGCTATATATTCAAAAGTTAATTTTCTTGGCATAATTTAAACCTCCTTTTTTATTCTATTGTTATTATAGCATTATTTTTTTATTTTGTCAACAGTTTTTTTAATTTTTTTATAAAACATTGCTTTTATTAAGCACTGAATAATAATTATTTGCTGTTATAAGTAAAAAAAATAAGTCTATAAGGCTTATATTAGTTATATATCCCATTTAGCATTTTCGTAATCTGTATATTCCGAAATAATATAATCTTTCATGGCATCAATTAAATAATTTAATAATTTATATGCTTCTTTGTATGATTGTATTAAGTCTTTTTCATTATTTTTTACCGCTTCTTCTTCTATCTCTTCAAATTCATATATTTGATAACGTAAAAACTTTAAAGATTTTAAAAACTGTGTTTCGGTTTTATATATTTCATTGGATTGTCTTAATTCTTCTAAAAATTTATTTTTTGGTACTGGCATAATATATTCATTGTAACGATAATTAAAACTCATATGGTTAAGGACATATAAATTATAAACAAAATCTTGTATGTTTATTTTTTCCAATGAAGGCATATATATTCTTAAGTGTGGAATGTATGTTTTTATTGTGTTAGCTATTCTCGCATAACCCTTAACGTCTTCACATAAAATTACACTCATTTTTATTCCTCCTTTTTGTTATTTTATTTAAGTGTTGCTGTTATTCCACAGGTATCCATTTAGCATGTTTTGATATAGGAATATATTTAACTTCTCCTATATCACTTTCAACGTTAGCATAAACAAAACCATGTATATTGCCCACTTTTGTTACTATAGCATTAGGAATAAATTCTAATGCTCTTAACTTTTTATTGGTGCAAGTTTCCAAAATTGTAATATTATATTTTTGTCCTTTTTTCACTGACATTTTAAATCCCTCCTTTTTTTAGCTTTTTTGTTTTTCTAAATTAGTTATATCATTATTTTTCTTATTTGTCAAGAGCTTTTTTTAAAAAAATTACTTGCTGTTATAAGCAAAACAACAACAACAAAAAAAGAGAAATTAAATATTTTCTCCTTCAAAAAACCTATTCAACATATCTTGTAGGTCTTTCATATCTTTTTCTGATAATAATACGAATTTTCTGTTATTACCTGCAGGATCTTCTGTTATAATTGTAATCTTTCTCTTATTGTATTCTTCTTTAAGTTTCTTGTAAAATTCGTAATACTCTTCATCTTCTTGTGCTAATTCTACAAGATCCTTATAGTTTTTCAAATAACTTAATAATGATACTCCTTCACTCCCAATATATCCCAAAGGATATATTGGGACGCAACTAGTTTCATAGTATAATTCATTCCAATTATTATACTTTACTGTTCTCTTTTCAAAATCAATTTTTAACACTTTTATTCCTCCTTTTTTTATTTTTTTGTTAATTTTATTTTATCATTATTTTTTCTATTTGTTAATACTTTTTTAGATACTGTTATAAAGTTTTTATATCCAAAATTTTCTGTTAAGCTTTTATAATTCAAAAGAGTATTGATACTTTAAAATTGCTAATGCTTCAGCAATATTATAGATTCCACCCGCATAATATCTTTCTAAATCGTCAAGTATACACGAATTAGTTTTTTTGCATAACGTTATCTCTGGAGAATTACAATTATAATAGTGTGGACTGTATAGTATTATTAAGTCATCTTTTTTTGCTACTGTTATACATTCCCCAGCTTTGTAATTTTTCCCTTTTTTTATTAGTTCCTGTGCTAATGGTATTAATTCTTCGGTTTTTTCTTTTAGCACTTTATAATCAAAGTCAATATTTATAAAAACATTTCCCCCTTCCAATATTTCGTTAGTGTAGTCATCCCAACGAATTTTTTCATATTTTTTAACTATATTTTCAATTATTTTTTTATTGATAGTTAAATCTTTTATAATAATATTTATAATGCTTTCATAACCACTATATTTGCTTTTTACGCTAACTTGTTTTGTTGTTATCCCGTGTTTTTTCAATTCTTCTCTTATATTTTTCGCAATTTCCTTTAATTCCATTTTTATTTCCTCCTTTATCAATTTTCTAATTTGATTATATCACTATTTTTTTATTATGTCAATATGCTTTTTGATTTTTTCAAAAAAATCATTGTTTTCTGTTATTTTAAGCGATTTAAACCACTCAAACTTCCTTTAATTTGTCTTACAATTATATTATACAAATATTATTTTTATTTGTCAAGAAAAAATTTAAAAATTATTTACTGCTGTTATATAATAAAAATTCTGTTATATAATATTTTTTTTATTTAATAGCTGTTATATAACACTTTTTTGTTTGTTATTAAATAATAGTTATTCGCTGTTACAGACAAAAAATATTAGCTCTATTGCCAAAAAATAAAAAATGTTATAAAAAAATAAAGCTGTTATGATATTATTAAGCTATTATAAATATTTTAAATCGTATTACAATTTTAAAAATAAATTCAATACTGTTCTTTTAAATATTGAGAAAATTTTATACAAGCTTAAAATAGACTTATAAGTGCTTCTAAAAGTATAAGAGATATAAAACTATCTACAAAAAAAATAAAACAACTTATAAGCTTAAATTTAGCTTATAAGTGTAAAATGACTAAAAAAAAGAATGCAAGTCTTAAACTTGCATTCTTGAAAATGTATTAGCTAATTTATTAATAATTTTTATATTTCTTTTGTAGTTTTTCATTAAATATTCAATATTCTTTTTTTCTTCTTCTGTTGCAATATTTAGAATATATTTTATGCCTTCTTTTATTAATTCGTCTTTTATTTTTATTAGTTTTATTTCTAAATCGTCTAATTTTAATTTTTTTCTTATTTCCATGTCTTTCTTTGTCAATTTTTCAATTTCTGCATCATTCATTGAAGAGGCAAAAAATGCCTCTTCATATGGTTTTATCTGTTGTTTATAAATTTTCTCTAGTTCTTCTATTCTTTTTGTTAATTCTAAATATTGTAATTGTAGTTTTTTGAATTCTTTTTTATTCATTTTTTTTATTCCTCCTTATTTTTTATTCTATTTTAATTATATCATTATTATTATATCATGTCAAGAGAAAAATAAAAAAAATACTGCTATCATATAACAAAATATTGCTTTTATTTTTTATTGTTATAAAATTTACAAGATGTTTACTGTTATAATAAAATTTTTGTTAAATAATAATTTTCTATAAAAAGTAAAAAATAAAAAAATAAGCCGTATCGGCTACGGCTCTATAACTATTCTCTTGTATTCGTCGCCTAATTCCAATTTGTCTTTTACTTCAGAAAATTCCCTATGAGTAGGAATTTCTGAAGTGTTGGCTTCTCTAATATGATACACGAACGGAGAATCCTCCGTGGTGTATATTTCTAGATAATAAATTGCACCAAAGCAATTTATTTTTAGATATTTATTGTTGAAAATAAATACAAAATTTGTATTTATTTTCAACTCTTTCCTATTCTGATATACCTCCAAGTTCGTTAGCAAACTTGGAGATATATTTGTTAATACAATATCACCTTTTATTAGCATTTTTATTTCCTCCTTTAATTTTTATTCTAATCTAATTATATATCATTATTATTGTCATGTCAAGAGTTTTTTAAAAAAATTTTTCATTATTTTTTTATGTATTTCATATAAAACTATTCTTTTATTTTGTCTCTAAAACACAAGACTAAAATAGACTTATAAACGACTCTAAGTAAGAATATAAGAGATACAAAAATATCTACAAAAAATAAAAAAGCTTATAAACCAAATATATGCTTGTATAGAATATTTAGAATTGTAAAACAATTTAGAATAAAAAAATAAGCAGGATTTAATCCTGCTTTAAAATTTCTTCCAATTCCTGTTGTGCTTCCTCATATGTGCTATATAATTCCCCAGAAACTGGAACAAATTCTCCATATTGAATATAATTTTCTTTTTCTTGTGGGACGAACTCTACTATGATGTATGCTTTACCAATGTTTCCAGCGTCTGTAACCACTACAGGAATCCCCCAATCGATTATTATCTCATTGTCGGGTGCTGGAAGATAATCACTAGGATAGACATATTCGACATCTGGATCGTCGAATATGTCTACTTCGAAAATTCTATATTTTGGATCTTCTGGACGGATAGAGTATCCAGTCCAAACGTAATGACTAGCATCACATGAGGCTAAGAATTCCTCCCATGACATTTTTTCTAATTCTCCATTCTTATACATTTTTAAAGCTTTTTCCTTTTTCATTTTTGTTCCCTCCATTTTTATTTTGTTTTACAATTTCATTATATCATTATTGTTTTTATATGTCAAGAGTTTTTTATAATTTTTTTTTATTTTTTTATATATTTTTTTAGATTATAATTATTTTTAATTAATAATTATTATTTAAAAAACGGTAAAAAAAGAAGTGGATTAAACCACTTCTTGAGATTGTTTATATAGTTTTTCAATGTATCTTTTTTGTGTATCCAAATATAATATTAATATGTCATCTATTAAATCATTTTTCATCTTCTTATATTCTTTCTCTGTATATCCTTTGTATTCAATAAAATCGTCGTCTTTTGAATATATATCTTTTGTTTTTGTATTGAAATGATACTTTACACCATTTACAATTTTTTTGCTATGCATATATTTTTCGTTGTCATAATCTATTACTATAATGCTAACTGTATCAATTTCATCATATTTTTTTAAAATTTTTTTAACATTGTTGATTACTTCTTCTATATCTCTGTTAATATAATCTTTGAATAAAATCTCTATATCTGTTTTAGTATATTCATCACAAAGTTTTCCATTGATTTCGATTTGAAAATCTAACATTTTTTATTCCTCCTTATTTTTATTTTTTTTATAAGCTATAGAGGAAAATCCTCTATAGCTTGAGTAACCTTTTATATTCTTCTCCTGCTTTTATTTCAAAATTTATAACGTCAAAGCTTTGTGCATTACGCAAAACTTCTTTTAGTAAGAAACTTGCTTCCTTTTCTGAAATATATATTATTTCCTTCTCCTCATGTCTACCGTAAACACCATATCGGCAACCTTTCCAAAAGCCGAACCAAGGAGCCGCAACCTCTCCGCAAATTTTGCATCTCATTACTTTTACTTTATTTTCCATTTTTATTCCTCCTTAATTTATTTTGTTCTTGTAATTATATTTTATCATTATTTTTATTTTGTGTCAATAGAAAAATAAAAATTTTTTATAAAAAATAAAAAAAGAGGATTTTTAATCCTCTTGTAATTAGTATTATAGACTATCCTATACTCTTTATTTTTTCTCATTATTTTATTGAAGTCATTTGTCCATTCTAAAATTGTATTTGTCTTTATTATTCAGAAAAAATTAAAATATTATTTTAATATGTACTGTGTTTCATAAGCTTTTTTGATTATGTTTTTTGCTTTGTTGAGCGCTACGACCTTTTTATTTTGTTCATCTACAAGCCATCGTTGTCTCCATTCTTCCGAAAAACCAAAAATATAATTTTTAGCCATTGATAAAATTTGTATAGCATCAAGCAGTTTCGAAACTCCCAAATATTTCATAATTTCGAATTCTAAATCAATAGACAATCTACCTGTCTTGAGTTTGTACAATAGTATTCCTTGAGTATCAAGCATATTTAATGCTATTCCTCTGTAAAAATTTTTTTTATCCATTTTTCATTCCTCCTTTAATTTATTTTTTTTCTATATAGAATTATACTATTATTATTTTATTATTGCAATAGATTTTTATATTTTTTTATTATTTTTGTATAATTATACGTAAAAGAGAATAATTATTAATTAGAAGTAATTGAATTGTGAATAACCTTGTGGATAAGTTAAAAAAATTGTGGATAAGTAATACATAAACTGTGGATAAGTTGTGTATAAGTTTGTGGATAAGTTAGAAAGAACTGTGGATAACTTTATTTGGTTGTGGATAAGTGTCTTCTACAGAATGCGCCATGTTATGGTGTTATATAACAGTATAACAGTTAATACACTTCAATATCCTAAAATTTCCCAAATACTTATATATGGTTTATACAATATAAAATACTCAAAATTTCATACATTCTTTTTAATTGTATGAATTGTATATACAATTGTGGTGTATAAGTATATTTATACGCTACTTTTATACCAAAAAATTTTATTTATACCACGTATACCGCCATATTTTCAAAGGAAAAGATAACCCGATATGGAAAAAATTCCCCAAGCTCATCACCTCACCCACCTGCCTTAATTTTCCATCCGATTTTCCTATCAAAATCCATACTTATTTTTCCATTTTTACCAATTCAACTACCCAAATTCTCAATCGGACACTCCCGATTCAAATAGGCTTTCTAATATAACTTTCTTCATGTGTATTTTCATAAAATTTTTTCCATTTTATTGCGATTTTGTCATTTTTTCATATTACTAATACCATTTTAATCGGATTCTCCCGATTACACTTCACTATCCTAAAGTATAACCCTAAAAATAGCTTTTTAATATACTTTTATCGGTTTTTCCCGATAAAACCCATATCATAACATAACTAAATTCGCCTAAAAGTATATTATAAAGCCACTCAAAAATAAAATTTAATCGAACATCACCGATTGCGCCACGCATTACCCCATGCCCTTATTCATTGCATTACTTTTACTTTTTTAGCATAAAATGGAAGCGATCTATATATACTTTGATTTACTTGCTATAATTTTTATCAACTTTACTTAAAATAAATTATATAATCATTATAAAATATAATTATTCTCCTTGCTATAGTACAACTATTATTCTAAATATAAGCTTTCTAATAAAGTATTCAGTATTACAAATTGCTATATCAAGGTTGAAGAATAGCAGTATTTTTAAGTTTATACTTCTATAAAAATAAATTAGTTTTACTTTGTACTGAGCGGTTTATTAAAAAATTAATAAAGCTTTAGTATATAGTATATATAATATATTAATCTAAAATACTTGTAAACAACAATAAAATAATAAAAATATATTATAATAAATAAATATAAATTATATTAATTATATTTTTATTTATAAAT
>Ga0207429_10022_pt1 | contig 51056 bp, 55 predicted proteins | sample YelNats1bottle13_FD_187545 | JGI IMG/M metagenome (GOLD analysis project Ga0207429, IMG submission 187545) | Hot spring thermophilic microbial communities from Obsidian Pool, Yellowstone National Park, USA - site 1 bottle 13 (SPAdes) (version 2) | ecosystem: Environmental > Aquatic > Thermal... | reverse complement strand
TTTGTTGATTGTTAGCATACTTATCCTCCTTTATTACTTCGTATATTATTATATTTCGACATAAAAAAAGAGAATCCTTTTTTTGTGATGGATTCTCTTTTTAAAATTATACTTTGTCAACAATCTGAAGCAGTGCTTAGTGCACTGCTTTTTTATTTTTTAATTGAACATTGTGTAAAATATTGGTATAATAATTATGCACAACATGTGCACTATATATAAAAGGGGGATAAATATGGATGTAAAAGAAATTTATAAAGATTTTTTAACTATAGATGATGCTTTAAGTTTAAAAAGAGAAGATGTGAGACAAAATTATAAGGAATATATAAATTCTAGCGCTGTTCAGCTTCTATCTCTTTTGGATTTTGATAAACATTTTGTTAAGGCTGAAGGGACAAAAGTTTATGATGAAGCTGGAAATGAGTATATAGATTTTTTAGGAGGATATGGAGCTTTAAATGTTGGGCATAATAATCCTGATATAATAAATGAAATTAAAAAGGTAATAGGACTTCCAAATATTTTACAGGCTTCTATTTATAATATGGCAGGGGTTTTAGCAAGAAATTTATCTTTGATTACTCCAGGAGATTTAAAAAGAACATTTTTTGCAAATAGTGGGGCAGAAGCAGTAGAAGGAGCTTTAAAGCTTGCTAGAATTGCAAGTGGAAAAAGTAGAATAATTTACTGTCTGAATTCGTTTCATGGCAAAAGTTTTGGAGCCTTATCAGTAACAGGAAGAGAGAAATATAGAACTCCTTTTAAACCTCTTTTGGCTGAAACTTATCCAGTTCCTTTTGGAGATGAAAAAGCCCTTGAAGATGCTTTAAAAATGGGAGATGTTGCAGCTTTTATATTAGAGCCTATTCAGGGTGAGGGTGGAATTATAGTTCCGCCTAAAGGATATTTAAAGAGAGTTAGGGAACTTTGTGATAAATATGAAACCTACTTAATAATAGATGAAATTCAAACCGGCTTTGGAAGAACAGGATATATGTTTGCATGTGAAGAAGAGGGTGTTGTTCCAGATATAATGTGTTTTGCAAAATCTTTAGGTGGAGGTATAATGCCTATTGGAGGTTACATAACAAAGGATGAGATTTGGAAAAAGGCTTATGGAAGCATTGATAAAGCATTTTTGCATACATCAACTTTTGGAGGAAATACAATTTCTTGTGCTGCAGGCATTGCTACAATAAAATATCTAATTGAAAATGATCTTCCAAATAAAGCAAAGGAAAAAGGGGAATACTTATTAAAAAGGCTTAAAGACCTTAAAGAAAAATACCCTGTTATAAAAGAAGTTAGAGGAAGGGGATTAATGATAGGAATAGAATTTGAAGAGCCTAAGGGAGTTTTAGATCTTTTAACGTTAGGTAAATTCTCAGAAATATCAAAGGAATACTTTGCTTCATTGGTTGCAGGAAAGTTGATGAATGAGTATAGAATAATAACTGCTTATACTTTGAACAATCCAAATGTTATAAGAATAGAACCTCCTTTGACTATTTCTTATGATGAACTTGATAAGCTTATTTATTCTCTTGAGGATATATTTAAGAAAAATTCAAGTTTCTTAAGTTTAGGATTTGAGAGCGGAAAGCAAATCATAAGATCTTTCTTTAAAAAATAAAGAGGGGGAGATTATGACAAAAGAAGTTACAGCAGCTATTATGATAAACGATGGAAAAGTTTTAATAGCAAAAAGAAAAGATGGTAACATAAAAGGCAAATGGGAGTTTCCTGGAGGTAAACTTGAGAAAAATGAGACTTATGAGGAGTGTTTAATGCGGGAAATTTATGAAGAACTTAAAATGAAGGTTAAAATTGTAATGCCTTTTGAAAAGGTAGTTCATGAGTATGAAGGAGGAAAAATAAATTTAATTTCTTTTATTGTAAAACCTTTATCTTTAGATTATAAACTTTCAGTTCATGATGATGCAGCATGGGTTAAGGTTGAAGAAATTGAGAATTTTGATCTTGCACCAGCAGATATTCCTATAGCAAAAAAGCTTAAGGAGGAGTTTTATAATATAGTTAAAAAAATAGAGGAGGCATAAAATGAAGCTTCTAGCCATTTTATTATTTATAACAACATATATACTACTTCTATTTTTTTCTAAATATAGAACTTATGTGTCTTTGATTTCAGCATTTTTGTTTATAATAACGGGAATAGTTCCTGTTAGTAAAGTGTTTACTTATATAGATTGGAATATTATACTTATGATAGCTGGAACTATGGGGATAGTTAATTTATTTATAGAGTCAAAGATGCCTGCTTTAATGGCAGATGTTATAATAGATAGGGTTTCTAACATTAAATGGGTTATAATTTCTTTAGCTGCTTTTGCTGGTATAGTTTCTGCTTTTATAGATAATGTGGCAACTGTTTTAATAATTGCTCCTGTTGCTTTAGATATTGCAAAGAAACTTAATATTTCTCCAATCTACATGATTATAGCCATATCCATATCATCAAATTTACAAGGGGCAGCTACTCTAGTAGGAGATACAACATCACTTTTATTAGGTGGATATGCTAAAATGGACTTTATGGACTTTTTTTTCTTAAAAGGAAGATTAGGATTATTTTGGATAGTTGAAATAGGTGCAGCTGTATCATTAGTTGTTTTGTATATTTTCTTTAAGAATTATAACAAACCAATTCATCTTGAAGAAAAACAAAGGGTTGAGGATTATTTCCCAACATATCTTTTAATTTCAATGGTTATTCTATTAATATTTGCTTCATTTATTCCTAAAAAGCCTAGTATTACAAATGGGCTTATTTGTACTAGTCTTCTTGTTATAGGTTTGGTTAAAGAGATTTTAATAGATAAAAATAAGCATGCTTTAAATAATACTCTTTTACAGATTGATTATGAAACTATTCTTCTACTTATGGGGCTTTTTGTAGTTATAGCAGGGCTTTCTGAAACTGGAGTTATAGATGATATAAGCAATATATTTTTAAAAATTAGTAAAGGAAACTTATTTTTTATTTATACAATTCTAGTTTGGTTTTCTGTTTTTATATCTTCATTTGTTGATAATATACCTTATACTGCCACTATGCTTCCTGTGGTATCAAAAATTGCAAAGGGAATGAATATAAGCCCATATGTCCTTTTCTTTGGACTTTTGATTGGTGCAACATTAGGAGGTAATATAACGCCAATTGGTGCCTCAGCAAATATAACAGCCCTTGGAATATTAAGAAAAGAAGGATACGAGGTTAAAGCAAAGGAATTTATGAAATTAAGCATTCCATTTACTTTATCTGCAGTTTTAACAGGCTATATTTTAACTTGGTTTATCTGGAGGTAAAGTTATGTTTGATTGTCATGTTCATACAAAATTTTCATCGGATTCAAATATGAAGCTTGAAGATGTTTTAAAAAAGGTTAAGGATAATGAATTTGGAGTTATAATAACAGAACATATGGATTTAAAATATCCCGATGAAGGTAAATTTCAATTTGATACAAGGGAGTATTTTAATGAGTATGAAATATATAGAAGTGATAAAATTTTACTTGGAATAGAACTTGGGCTTAGATTAGATTGTATAAAAGAAAATAAAAAAATAATTGAAGAAAATCCCTTTGATTATGTAATAGGTTCTATTCATGTTGTAAATGGAATTGATATTTTTCAAAATTGCTTTTATGAAAATAAAAGTAAAAAAGAGGCTTATCAAGAATATTTAAGTTATATCTATAGATGTATAAAAGATAGTGATTTTTTTGATAGCTTAGGACATATAGATTATATAACTCGATATTCTATTTATGATGATAAAGAACTTTACTATGAGGATTTTTCAGATGTTATAGATGAAATACTAAAAGTGCTTTCCTTAAAGGAGAAAGCTATGGAATTAAATACAAGAAGGCTTGATAGTAAAGTTGCAGCAGAGAACATGTTAAAGATTTTAAAAAGATTTAAGGAGTTAGGGGGAAAGTTTGTAACATTAGGTTCGGATGCCCATGATGTTAATTCAATAGGAAAGCACTTTAAAGTTGCAGAAGAAATTATAAAAATAAGTGGATTGAAAATTGTTTATTTTAAAAACAGAAAAATAAAACTCCTTCAAGTTTGAGGGAGTTTTATTTTTTTAAAACTGATACATATGGATTATCTTTTATATAAAACCTCCATTCAAAATCCTTTGCTTCTTCTGCATAATCTATTCCAATTCTTTTATCTGAAACTATTTCAAATTTTTCTTTATTATCAAGTATATATATCTCATCTCCTAGAAGACTTTTTTTATTTAAAGATTTATCTATGTTTAATGCTTTACAAAGTTTCCCAGGACCATTGGTTAGATTTTTTCTTTCAGCTGTTTTAAGTTCGCTATATTTTTTACCAAATCTATTTAAAGCCATTATATCAAGCCCTTCAAGGGGCTCAATTGCTCTTATTAATACAGCGCAGGGCATCCCTTCTTCTTCTGTAACTACATTTAAACAATAATACATTCCATATATGAAATATACATAACAAGTTCCAGCAGGGCCATACATAGCTTCATTTTTTGGTGTTTTTTTAAAATTGTATGAATGACAAGCTTTATCGATAGGACCTAAATAAGCTTCAACTTCTACAATTTTTCCCATTACAGGTTTACCTTCTATAGTTCTAACAAGAATTTTACCAAGAAGTTCCTTTGCAACACTTAAAGTGTTTCTGTTGTAAAACTCTATAGGAAGTTTCATCTTAACACCCTTTCTATTAATATTCATAAATTATTGTAATTTTGTTGATTGAAAAATTCAATAGGTATAGATTTTTAGGGATTTACCTATGTCAAGGTAAAGGTTATAAAGAAAACAATAGATTTAATAAATTAAATTGAGAAATTAAACATTAAAAGAATATTAAAAAGAAAATAGATTAATTTTAAATTTTGTTTTGATAAACCAAAGTGATAAAATACAATATGTAGTATATTGGAGTGCTTCAAATATACAATATATTGAGGTGATGTTATGAATCTTAGCCAAAATGCTTTAAAGGTTTTACAAAAAAGATACCTAGCAAAGGATGAGAACGGTAATTTAATTGAAACTCCTGAAGATATGTTTAAAAGAGTCGCTAAAACGGTAGCTTCAGCAGATAAACTCTATGATGAAAATGCTAATGTAAAGGAAACAGAAAAGAAGTTTTTTGATTTAATGACAAGTTTAAGATTTTTACCTAATTCTCCAACTCTTATGAATGCAGGACGTCCCCTAGGACAGCTTTCAGCTTGCTTTGTTTTACCTGTTGAGGATTCAATGGAGGGAATATTTGATGCTATAAAAAATGCAGCTTTAATACATAAATCAGGAGGGGGAACGGGCTTTAGTTTTTCAAGATTAAGACCTAAAGGTTCTACTGTAAGAACAACAGGTGGAGTTGCATCAGGTCCTGTAAGTTTTATGAAGGTATTTAATGCAGCAACAGAGGCCGTAAAACAGGGAGGAACAAGAAGAGGAGCTAATATGGCTATTTTAAGGGTTGATCATCCAGATATACTAGAGTTTATAAAATGTAAACAAGATAATAAAGAGATTACAAATTTTAATATAAGTGTTGCTTTAACAGAAAAATTTATGGAAGCAGCAATAAAGGGTGAAGATTATGAACTTATAGATCCTCATACAAAAAAAGTAAAAGGCAAATTAAATGCAAAAGAAGTTTTTGAACTTATAGTAAAAATGGCTTGGACAAACGGGGAACCCGGAATAGTTTTTATTGATAGAATAAATGAAAAAAATCCTACTCCAAATCTTGGAGATATTGAAAGTACTAATCCTTGTGGAGAACAGCCTCTGCTTCCTTATGAAAGTTGCAATTTAGGTTCAATAAATCTTGCTAAGATGATTAAGAAAGTAGGAGAAAAATACGAAATAGATTATGAGCTTTTAGAAAAAACAATCTATGATGCAGTTCATTTTCTTGATAATGTAATTGACGTTAATGTATATCCTCTTCCTCAGATAGAGCGTATGACTAAGAAAACAAGAAAAATAGGTCTTGGTGTTATGGGATTTGCAGATATGCTAATTCTTCTTGGTATACCTTATGATTCAGAAGAGGCTGTGAATCTTGCAGATAACCTTATGAAATTTATAAATGAAAAATCAAAAGAAGCAAGTAGAGCCTTAGCTAAGAAAAGGGGACCTTTCCCAGAGTTTTACAATAGCATATATAAAGATGGAGAGCCTTTGAGAAATGCAACAACAACCACAATAGCTCCGACAGGAACTATAAGCATAATAGCTGGGGTATCTTCAGGCATTGAACCTTTATTTGCTGTTGCGTTTTGGAGAAATGTACTAGATAATGAGAAACTTGTTGAGGTTAATTATTTGTTTGAAAAGATTATGAAGCAAAGAGGGCTTTATTCTAAAGAGCTTATGGATAAAGTTGCTCAAAAGGGAACTATTCAGGATATAGAAGAGATACCAGAGGATATAAGAAGGATATTTGTAACTGCCCATGATATAAGTCCTATATATCATGTTAGAATGCAGGCAGCTTTTCAAAAATGGACAGACAATGCTGTTTCAAAAACTGTAAATTTTAAAAACGATGCAACGGTTGAGGATGTAAAGGCAGTTTATCTTCTTGCGTATAAGTTAGGATGTAAAGGAGTTACTATATATAGAGACGGTAGCCGAGAAGGGCAGGTTATAAACGTTGGAGTAAAAGACAAAACTGAGGAGAAAGGTTCAAAGCCTAGAAAGAGGCCAGAAATTACAATGGGAATGACAGAAAAGGTAAGGATAGGATGTGGAAATCTTTATGTTACAGTAAATTATGATGAAAATGGAATTTGTGAAGTTTTTACTAATCTTGGAAAAGCTGGTGGTTGTCCATCTCAATCGGAGGCTACGGCACGCCTTGTTTCAATTGCGTTAAGAAGTGGAATAGATGTAAAGGAGATAATAGAGCAACTTAAAGGCATAAGATGTCATGCTACGTTAAGACAGATGGCAGTTAATAAAGATATAAAAGTTTTATCTTGTCCTGATGCAATAGCAAAGACTATAGAAAAGTTGATAAGCCTTAAGCAATTTGACAAAGAAAGGGAAATTATAAGTTTAGATTTAGGGTTAGATGACAACAAGAATAAAATTTTATGCCCTGAATGTGGGAATTCAATAACTCATGAAGGTGGTTGTGTGATTTGTCCTAATTGTGGATATTCAAAATGTGGATAATATGATGGCACTTTATTAGATGGTTTGCATCTAATAAAGTGCCATTGTTTTTGAATTAAATATTTGTTTTTATAGCAAAATAAAATTGTAAAATTCACTTAACCAAGTCTTAACATATTTTTGATAGTACTTAACATTTTTAGAATTTAAAATAAAAGTGTAAAAAAATTGAAGGGGTGATAAACATGAAAAGAATAATTTTGACGATTTTATTGGCGGTTACAACTTTATCTTTTTTAGCCTGTGGAAGGCAAGGCAAGTTAGCAGGAACTATTAAAATTGATGGGTCAAGTACAGTGTATCCAATAACTCAAGCAGTTGCTGAAGAATTTAATAAACAAAACCCAAATGTTAATATAACAGTTGGTATTTCAGGAACAGGCGGAGGTTTTAAAAAGTTTGTTAATGGAGAAATTGATATCAACGATGCATCAAGAAGCATTAAAACTGAAGAGCTAGCAAAGGCTAAGGCTAATGGAATAGATTTTATTGAACTTGAGGTAGCTTATGATGGAATTGTAGTAGTTGTAAACAAGGATAATAATTGGGCTTATGATATAACAACACAAGAGCTTAAGAAAATTTGGGATAAAGATTCAAAGGTTGTTTATTGGAGCGATGTAAGACCTGAGTGGCCAAAGGAAAAGATAAAGCTTTATGGACCAGGAACAGATTCAGGAACCTTTGATTACTTTACTTCAGAAATAAATGGAGAGGAAAAGAGAATAAGAGCAGATTACACGGCAAGTGAAGATGACAACGTTTTAGTTCAAGGAGTTGCAGGAGATAAATATGCAATGGGATTTTTTGGTCACTCATATTATGAAGAAAACAAAGATGTTTTAAAGGTACTTAAAATAAACGGAGTTGAACCTACAACAGAAAATATTAGAAATGGAAAATACAAGCCACTTTCAAGACCACTTTATATATATGTAAATAAAAAGTCATTAGAAAGGCCAGAAATTAAATCTTTTGTAAAATTCTATTTAGAAAAAGCCAAAGATTTAGTAGAAGATGTAGGATATGTTCCGTTAGAAGATAAAAAATATCAAGAGCAATTAAATAAAATAAAGTAATATAGGCACCCAATGGGTGCCTCCCAAAATTAAAAGGGGGAGAAGGATGAACAAAATAGAATTTGAAAGTAAGGAAAAAATTAAAAAAAGTGAAGAAATTATAAAGAAAATATTAAAGGCCTTAGGTTTTATATCTGTATTAACAACATTAGGTATTGTTTTTTCACTATTTGAAGAAACGATTTTGTTTTTTAAAGATATTTCAATTAAAGAATTTTTAACAGGGAGGGAATGGACACCACTTTTTCAGCCTCCTAAATTTGGAGTGTTACCTCTTGTAGTTGGAACGCTTTTAATAGTGGTTATTTCTAGTATTATATCTATTCCTGTAGGACTTGGGAGTGCGATATATTTAAGTGAATATGCACCTAAAAAGATAAGAAAAATTTTAAAACCTGTATTAGAAATACTTGCAGGCATTCCTTCTATAGTTTATGGGTACTTTGCATTAACTGCTATAACTCCAATAATAAAAATAATTTTTCCTCAAACAAGCGTATATAATGCTTTAAGCGCAGGTATTGCTGTTGGAATTATGACGATTCCTTTAGTTTCTTCTTTAAGTGAAGATGCTATGATGTCTGTTCCAGATTCTTTAAGGTTTGGAGCTTATGCCCTTGGTGCTACAAAATATGAAGTTATAAAGGATATTGTCATTCCAACTGCTTTTCCAACCATTGTTGCATCATTTATTCTTGCAATTTCAAGAGCTGTTGGTGAAACTATGATAGTTGCAATGGCAGCAGGTTCCACTCCAAAGATGACTTTAAATCCTTTAGAAAGTATACAAACTATGACGGGTTATATTGTTCAAATAAGCATGGGGGATATTCCTTATGGTTCTATTGGATATAGAACTTTGTTTGCTGTAGGAAGTTTATTGTTCTTAATTACGTTTACTTTAAATTTAATTTCAAGATATGTTATAAGAAGGCACAGGAGGTTATATTAATGGATATAACAAAAAGAAGAAAGTTTAAAAATAGGATATTTCATGTTTTAACCTTTTTATGTACTTTGTTTGGGGTGATTATATTAAGTGTTCTTCTTTTTAGCATATTATCTAAGGGAATAAAGTGGCTATCATTAAATTTCTTAACTAACTTTCCTTCAAGGTTCCCTAAAAAAGCTGGTATATACCCGGCGCTTTTGGGAAGTTTATGGCTTATATTCTTAACAGCTATAATTTCTTTTCCAATAGGAATTGGAACAGCGCTTTATTTAGAGGAGTACGCAAAGGAAAGCAAGTTTACGGATTTTATAAAGTTAAATATAGCAAATTTGGCGGGAGTTCCAGCTATTATATATGGTATGCTTGGACTTACTATATTTGTTAGATTGCTTGGGTTTGGAAGAAGCATAATTTCTGGAGCTTTGACTATGTCCCTTTTGATTTTACCTACAATAATTATATCTTCACAGGAAGCTTTAAAAAGCGTTCCAGACTCTTTAAAGCAGGCCTCCTATGCTCTTGGAACAACTAAATGGCAAACTATAACCGGTGTAGTTTTACCTTATGCACTTCCTGGCATACTTACAGGAACTATACTAAGCATTTCTAGAGCTTTAGGTGAGGCTGCACCTTTAATAGTTGTTGGAGCCCTTGCTTATGTTTCTTTTATTCCTAAAACTCCCTTTGATCAGTTTACTGTTTTGCCTATTCAAATTTTTAATTGGGCAAGCATGCCTAAAAAAGAGTTTCAAAATGTTGCCGCTGCAGGAATAATCGTATTGTTAATAATACTTTTAGGGATAAACTCAATAGCAATTATATTAAGAAATAAGTATCAAATTAGGATTAAGGATTAAAGGAGGATACTATGGAAAACATAATTAAAATTGAAAACTTAAACTTTTATTATGGGAATTTTTTAGCGTTGAAAAATATAAATATGGATATATATAAAAATAAAATAACTGCTTTTATAGGGCCATCTGGATGCGGAAAGTCTACTCTTTTGAGAACTCTAAACAGAATGAATGATTTTATTGAAAACATAAAAGTTGAAGGAAATATTTATTTTAAAGGACAAAATATTTATTCAAAGGAAGTGGATCCTGTTGAGTTAAGAAGAAGAATTGGAATGGTTTTTCAAAAACCCAATCCGTTTCCAAAGACTATTTATGAAAATATAGTTTATGGGCTTAGGAAAAATGGGGTTAATAAAAAGGAAATACTTGATGAGGTTGTGGAAAGGACTTTAAAGGCCGTTGCTTTGTATGATGAGGTAAAGGATAAAATATATAAGTCTGCTTTAGAATTATCTGGTGGTCAACAACAAAGGCTTTGTATTGCAAGGGCTATAGCGATGCAACCGGAGGTTGTGCTTATGGATGAGCCCACATCAGCCCTTGATCCTATATCAACTTTAAAAATAGAAGAACTTTTGCTTGAGCTTAAAAAGGATTATACTATAATTATAGTAACCCATTCTATGCAGCAGGCAGCAAGGATTTCTGATTGGACAGCGTTTTTCTTAAATGGTGAGCTTATAGAATATGATACTACAGAAAATATATTTGAAAATCCAAGGGATAAAAGAACTGAGGATTATATAACTGGTAGATTTGGTTAAAAGGAGAGAGTTTTATGAGGCTTCATTTTCAACAAAATCTTGAAGATATAAAACGAAAGGTTTTAAGAATGGGACTTATGGTTGAGGCTATAGTTGATAAGGCAGTAAATTCGTTAAAGGAACAAAATTTAGAATTAGCAAGAACTATTATTGAAGACGATGATAAAATAGATATGATGGATTTAGAAATTGAAATGGATTGTATAAAACTCCTTGCTCTTCAGCAGCCCCTTGCTAAGGATTTAAGGACTATTACAACCGCTCTTAAAATAATTACTGATCTTGAAAGAATGGGAGATAATGCAGTAAATATATCCAAAATTACATTAGATATAGGAAAAGAACCTTTAATAAAGCCCCTTATTGACATACCAAAAATGGCAGGTATTGTTCAGGAAATGATAAGGCTTAGTATAGATGCTTTTATAAAGGAGGATATATATCTTGCAAAAAAAGTAGCACAAATGGATCAAGATGTGGATGAAATTTATCAAAGGATAATAGATGAACTTTTAGATATGATAATTAAGGATCCTAAAATAACAAAGCAAGCTACAAAGCTTATGTTTGTTGGAAGGTTTTTAGAAAGAATAGCTGACCATACTACTAATATTTGTGAAAGAATAATTTATATGGTTACTGGTAAACTTGAAGAAATAAATTAAGGGTGCAAATGCACCCTATAATTTTTTTATATCGGTAAAAGGAAATAATTTTAAAATAGCATGTCCTTTTATGTGGTCAAAAGGAATAGGCCCTATATAACGACTATCTTCGCTGATTTCTCTGTTATCTCCAAGTACAAACACATGGTCTTTAGGAATAATCATGTCAATATCCTCATCGGCATAAGTTTTTGTTCCAGGAAGAAGGTAATCCTCTTTAAGTTTTTTACCGTTTATAAAAACATATCCATCCTTTATTTGAAGTCTCTCTCCAGGAAGTGCAATAATTCTTTTTATATATAAACTTCTACCGTTGTTTCCTGGATCTAATATTATTATTTCTCCTCTTTTGAAATTTTTTGTATAAAGACTTATTTTTTCAATAGCTACTCTATCGTTATTATGAAGGGTTGGAAGCATAGATGGACCTGAAACTTGAACTATGTCAAATATAAAGGCTTTTATAGTAAAGGCTATAATTGCAGCAATTATTATTGATGCTATCCATTCTTTTATTTCGGCTATAATTTTTTCCTTCATTTAATTACCTCCTTGATGTGTGTTACTAACAAAATTATATATCATTCCTTTAAAGCTGTAAAATTTTTTGTTTACTACTCAATAGTCAAAATTGTCGAAAAATTTTTATAATTTAAAAGGATTTTTTAATAAATGGTAGAATATATAAAATTAAGGAGGCATTCTAAAGGGGGAGTTTAAATGAAGGATTACAAAATTGAAAACATAAGAAATGTTGGGGTTATTGGACATGGTGGCACAGGAAAGACGACTTTAGTTGAGGCTATATTATTTGACTGTAAAGCTATTGATAGAATGGGAAGGGTTGAAGATGGGACAACTGTATGTGATTATGACATAGAAGAAAAGAAAAGACAAATATCTATATCAACTGCTGTTGCACCCTGTGATTGGAATGGTTATAAAATAAACTTTGTTGATACCCCAGGTTATTTTGACTTTGTTGGGGAGGTTTTAGAGGGTTTAAAAGCTGTAGATTCCGCTATTATTATTGTTTGTGCTGCTTCAGGACTTCAAGTTGGAACTGAAAAGGCTTGGCAGTATGTTAATAAGTGCAAAATACCTAGAGCGTTTTTTATAAATAAAATGGATAGAGAAAATGCAGATTTTGATAAAACCTTTAAACAGCTTAAAGAAAAGTTTGGTCTTTCGGTTGCTGCATTAGAAATACCTATAGGAAAGGAATCTAATTTTAAAGGAGTTGTTAAAATATTAGAAAGAAAAGCTTTAGTTTATGATTCTAAACTTAAATCTATGATTGAAACACAAATACCAAAGGAACTTGAAGATATGGTTGATACATATAGGAATATACTTATGGAATCTGTAGCAGAGACGGATGAAGAGCTTCTTGATAAATACTTAAACGAAGGTTTCTTATCAGATGAGGAGATATTAAAAGGACTTAGAAAGGGTATTTTAAATTGTGATATAGCTCCTGTATTTTGTGGTTCAGCTATTTCAAATGTAGCTTTAACTACTTTGCTTGATTGTATAGTAAATTATTTCCCGTCTCCTTTGGATAGAGTAGAATTTAAGGGTAAAAATCCAAAAACTCAAAACGAGGAAATAAGAAAATCAAGGGAAGATGAAAAATTCTCAGCTTTTGTATTTAAAACTATTGTGGATCCATTTGTAGGAAAACTTTCAATGTTTAGAGTAATTTCAGGGACTATAACTCAAGATTCTTCTGTTTATAATTCAACCCAAGATAAGATAGAAAAAATAGGACAATTATACATATTAAAAGGAAAAAATCAAATACCAGTAAGTAAGTTGAAGGCAGGAGATATAGGAGCTGTTGCAAAGCTTCAATATACTGTAACTGGAGATACTTTATGTGATGCTTCAAGTCCTATAATTTATGATAAAATAGATTTCCCAGAACCTCAAATTTCTATGGCTATAAAGCCAAAGGCTAAAAATGATGAAGATAAGATTTCAACAGGGCTTCACAAACTACTTGAAGAAGACCCAACTTTTAAAATAACAAGGGATGTGGAAAACTCAGAACTTATAATTTCAGGTGTTGGTGAGCTCCACCTTGAAATTATTGCAAGTAAATTAAAAAATAAATTTGGGGTAGAAGTTGTTCTTGATTTACCTAAGGTACCTTATAGGGAAACAATAAGAAAAACGGCAGATGTTCAAGGTAAGTATAAAAAGCAAACAGGAGGACATGGACAGTATGGAGATGTTGTAATAAAATTTGAACCTCAACATGAAACAGATGACCTTATATTTGTAGATCAGATAGTTGGAGGAGTTGTTCCAAAGCAATATATTCCTGCTGTTGAAAAGGGATTAAGAGAGGCTATGAAAAAGGGTGTTTTAGCTGGATATCCTGTTATAAATTTAAAGGCTACTCTTCATTATGGTTCTTACCATCCTGTTGACTCCTCAGAGATGGCATTTAAAACAGCAGCATCTTTAGCCTTTAAAAAGGGCATGAAGGAGGCAGATCCTGTTTTGTTAGAACCTATAATGCATTTTGAAATAATGGTTCCTAATGAATATATGGGAGATGTAATAGGGGATATAAATAAGCGTAGAGGAAGAGTTCTTGGAATGGAACAAAAAGATGGAATGCAGATGATAATGGCGGAGATGCCTATGGCTGAAACCTTTAAGTATGCAACGGACTTAAGATCTATGACTCAAGCAAGGGGAAGTTTTACAATGAAGTTTGCAAGATATGAAGAAGTTCCACCTCATATAGCTCAAAAAATAATTGAGAAGGCTCAAAAGGAGAATAAAGAAGAAATATAAAATTCCGGCATATGCCGGAATTTTATTATATTGAGATTGAATTATAAGTGTTTAAGTTAAGTTCCTTTTCAGAATTTGATACAATTAAAGTTCCAACTGCATCTCCAGTTACATTAACGACGGTTCTTGCCATGTCGATTATTCTATCAACTCCAAGGATTATTCCTATTCCTTCAACTGGAAGACCTACAGATTGTAAAACCATTGTTAACATAATCACTCCTACTCCTGGAACTCCAGCGGTTCCTATGGATGATAAGGTAGCTGTTAATATAATCATCAGCTGCTGGGATATAGAAAGGTTAATACCATAAATTTGAGCTATAAATATTGCTGCAACTCCCTGCATTATAGCAGTACCATCCATGTTTATTGTTGCTCCAAGGGGGATTGTAAAGCTTGCTATGGATTCAGGAATTCCTAATTTTTTTTCACAAGTTTCAAGATTTACTGGTATAGTTGCATTACTGCTTGAAGTAGAGAAGGCAACAACCATAACAGGCCAGAATTTTTTATAAAAATTCACTGGGTTGATTTTACCAATTACCTTTAAAAGTAAACCATATATGAAAATTAATTGAATAATTAAAACTAAAATTATTGTTAAAGTATATTTTAATAAAGGAAGAAGAACATCTAGTCCTTGGAATATTATTACATTAGATATTAAGGCAAATACTCCATATGGAGCAAATTGCATAATTATATTTATTATTTTTAGTAAAACTTCATTTGTGCAATTTAATATGTTAAAAAGAGGCTTTCCTTTTTCACCTAAAAGAGAAAGTGAAATTCCAAATAATATTGAAAATACTATTATCTGAAGCATTTCTCCTTTTGTTAATGCTTCAAAGGGATTTGTAGGAATCATATTTACAAAGATATCCATAACAAATGGAGTTTCGGTTTGTTTAAATTCCTTAGGCGTTGGTATGTTTATTCCTATACCTGGTTTTATTATATTGGCAAATATTAATGATAATGTTATTGCAAGGGTTGTGGTTAAAATATAGTATATAAATATTTTTATACCAACACGACCCAGTTTTTTAACATCTTTAATGTTTGCAGTTCCTACTATTAAAGATGTTAAAACTAAAGGAGCAACCAGCATTTTAATTGCTCTTAAAAATACGTTGCCTACAGGAGTTAAAATCCATTTGCTTAAAATTTCATTAAAGCTTTTTGGAAAAATTACATTACCTATTATACCAAACACAATACCTAATATAAGGGCAATTAAGATCTTGTTTGCAAAATTTAAATTTCTTTTATTCAATTTTTACGACCTCCTTATTCAGATAATTTTATAATAATATAGTATCATAAAGGAAATATTAAATCCACAAATGTTTTAAAAATATAACAATTGCAATAAAATAATTTTAAAATGTCGAATTAGGCTTTTAAAAATGCATAGAATAAAAATAAGGAGGGATAATGTTGTCTGATTATAGAATTAATTTTGGAAAAATAATAGGTCCTTATGATACAAATAAGCTTATAGACATGCTTTCTATAGTTAACAAGGATGATGAGCTTGTTATAACCCTTGATGGGTCAGATGGTCATCAAACCGAGGAAGTTAGAAGAATACTTGAGATGAATGGATTTTATGTGACGCAAAAGGGAGGACATGATGACAATAAATACCATATTCATGCGAAAAGAAGGTGATAAAATGAGGTTAAGTAAAAAAATGGTTGGAAAGAGATTTAAATTTAATTATAACCTAGAAAAATATGGTGAGTTTATTCCAAGCTTCAATAGCTGGATGACTCCAGAGGAGCAAAGAAAAAGAGTTGAAAAGATAAATAAAGATCTTGAAGGATAGGGTTTGAAGGTTTTCTTCAAACCCTTTTATTTTATTGTAAAGCCAAAAAAGTTTTGCTATCATTTAATAGAAGTTTTAAAAAGGATGGTGGAAAGATGTTTAAATTAACAAACGTAAAATATAAAAATATATTAAATATTGATTACTTAGAGATAGAAAAAAATAAGATAACTTGTATTATTGGAGAGAGTGGAAGTGGAAAGACTACATTAGTTAGACTTTTAAATAAAATGATATCCTATGATCAAGGAGAAATTTACTTTAAAGAAAGATCCCTTAAAGATTGGGATTCTATAGAATTAAGGAGAAAAGTTTCAATGCTTTCTCAAAACCCAGTTATGTTTAAAGGAAATATAAGGGATAATCTTTTAATTGGTTTGAAATTTTCACAAAGGCCTTTAGTGGAAGATGAAGTTTTAAAGGAAATTTTAAATATAGTAAAACTTGATAAGGACCTTGATGAAAATATTTATAACCTATCTGGTGGAGAAAAACAAAGGGTAGCATTAGGAAGAATTTTGCTATTACCATCCTATGTTTATATTTTAGATGAGCCTACTTCTGCATTAGATGAAAAAACGGAGGATGAGGTTATAAAAGCGATTATTGATTATGTAAAGAAAAACAACAGGAATTTAATAATGGTTACCCATTCTAAAAAGATAGCTATAAATTATGGAGAAAGAGTAATTGAAGTATCTAAAGGAAAAATAAAGGAGTGATATGATGAAGGACATAAGCATTTACCAACTTATTTCATCTTATTTATTTGTTATAATTTTATTGTTTATTGTAAGAAAAAGAGGAATAGAAAGGGAGAAGGAAATATTAATAGCTTCCATTAGAATGAGTCTTCAGCTTATGATTATGGGATATATACTTGTATATATAATAGAGAATCCAAGTCCTTTACTTACACTTTTAATATTAATTTTTATGGAGGGATTTAGTATATATAACATTTATAAAAGGGCTAAGGTAAACATTAAATTTAAACTAAAGATAGCGATTGCTATTTCTATGATTATAGGAACTGTTTTAAGTATAGCTTATTTTTTATTTGTTATTATAAACATATATCCTTGGTTTAATCCAAGATATTTTATACCCATTGCAGGAATGTTTATAGGCAATTCTATGACGGGAGTTTCCCTTGGAGTAAATAGGCTTGTTGATGATATAAGAAAAAGAAAAGACGAGATAGAGGCTGCTTTAATGCTTGGAGCTACACCTAAGATGGCTGTAAAAAATATAATTGATAGTGCTTTTGATTCATCTATACTTCCTACAGTAAATTCTATGGTTGGGATGGGAATTGTGTTTTTGCCAGGGACTATGACAGGTCAAATTTTATCTGGAACGTGGCCTTTAGTGGCTATTAAATATCAAATATCTATAATGCTTGGGGTTTTAGGATCTGTTGCTATAACTGTAATGATATTTCTTTACTTTGGATATAAAACATATTTTAATGATGAAGCACAATTAGTGGTGGATGAATAGGCTACCTGATAGGGTAGTCTATTTTTTTAAAAATACATAAAATTATTAGAAAAAAGCCAAAATTTTAATCTATTTTATTATAATGATATTTTTTGGTTATTAAAGGTTAAATATTGGTGTTGCATAGTATATTGTATGGTATAAAATAGTAATTGAAAGGTCAAAGAAAGTCAAAGTCAAAGTAAGAAACACGAGGTGGTGCTATGGCAAGGCTATCGGACATAATAGAGAATTTTATAAAGAATATGCTAGAAAAAAGTGAAAAAGATTTTCTTGAAATACAAAGAAATGAACTTGCAAATCTTTTTAATTGTGCGCCATCTCAAATAAATTATGTTTTAGAAACAAGGTTTACCATAGATAAGGGTTACTATATAGAAAGCAAAAGAGGTGGCGGTGGATATATAAAAATAACCAAAATAAAACTTAATGAAAATAATTATATAAAGGATGCAATATGGAATAATATAGGTGATGAAATAACTCAGCAACAGGCTGAAGCATATATAGAGCATTTTAAAGAAAGAGGATACTTAACAGAAAGAGAGGCGTTGATTTTAAAAATTGTGGTAAATGACAAAGTTTTAAATAGCCCCCCTGAATTTAAAGATAAAATAAGGGCGGGTATTTTAAAAACAGTTCTTATTTCAATAATTTAATTCCCAAAGGAGGGATGCGTATGTTGTGTCAAAATTGCAATCAAAGGGAAGCAAATGTTCATATAACTAAAATAATAAATGGTGTAAAACAAGAATTACATCTTTGTGAAGAATGCGCAAGACAACAAAATGAGTTTAATATAAACATTATAAATCCTTTTAGCTTTGATTCTCCAATGTCTTTCCAAAACATATTAGAAGGATTTTTTGAAATGATGAACTATGCAAATAAAATACCAGAGCCTGTAACCTGTCCTGTTTGTCATCAAAGCTTTGATGATTTTAAAAGGACAGGAAAAATGGGATGTGCAAGCTGTTATAGAACCTTTAACAATGAAATTACCCCTATAATAAAAAGGGTTCATGGAAACATACAGCATACTGGCAAAGTTCCAAAAAGAACGGGAGGAATACTTAAAATCAAAAGGGATATAGAAAGGTTAAAGGAGGAACTTAGAATAGCTGTAATGAATGAAGAATATGAAAAGGCAGCAAAACTAAGGGATCAAATTAAAGAGCTTGAGTCAAAGCTTGATAAGTAGGAGGTGGTAAAATGTTCTTTAAAAATAACAATAATGATATAGTTTTAACCAGCAGAGTTAGGTTAGCAAGGAATATAGATGGCATTCCTTTTCCACAAAAGTTAAGTGAAAAGGAAGCCAATAAAGTTATAGATCAGGTTGCAGACTCTATATTAAATAGTAACTCAGCAATAGCCCATGAATTTAGGCTTATAAGGCTTAAAGAACTTAGGCCTTTAGAAAGAATTTCGATGGTTGAAAAGCATCTTATAAGTAGAGATCTTATAAATGAATATCAAAAAGGCGCGGTGATTTTAAACAGGGATGAAAATGTATCAATAATGATAAATGAAGAGGACCATATAAGGCTTCAGGTAATATATCCTGGTTTTAAAATAAAAGATGCATATGATTTTGCAAGTAAACTTGATGATTTGATTGAGGAAAAAATACAGTATGCATATGATTCTAAATTTGGGTACTTAACAAGTTGTCCAACCAATGTAGGAACAGGAATTAGAGCATCAGTTATGCTTCACTTACCTGCCCTTACTATGACTGGAAATATAAATAATATATTTAACACCGTCGTTCAAGTTGGAATGACCATAAGAGGAATTTATGGTGAAGGAAGTAATGCTATGGGTAATATATATCAAATATCAAACCAAGTAACATTAGGTCTTACGGAGGAAGAAATAATAAACAATCTTATTGCAGTGACAAAGAAAATAATTGATCAAGAATTGAAAACAAGAGAAATGTTATTTGAGAAAAAGTCGGTTGAAATAGAAGACGATATTTATAGATCTTTAGGAATACTAAAATATTCAAGGATACTTTCAACTCAGGAATGCTTAGAGCTTTTATCTAAGGTAAGATTAGGAATAGAAATGGGAATAATAAAAGACATAGATGTTAAAAAATTAAATGACCTTTTAACCAATGTTCAGCCTGCTACCTTACAGCTTATAGAAGGTAGAGAATTAGACGTCAAAGAAAGAGACATAATAAGAGCTAAAATAGTTAGAGAAACTTTAAGATAAGGAGGGATGGCTATGTTTAATGGATTTACAGAAAGAAGCCAAAGAGTTTTACAACTTTCAGCAGAGGAAGCTAGAAGATTAAATCATAATTACATTGGAACAGAACATCTTCTTCTTGGAATAATAAAAGAGGGGGGCCAAGTTTCAAAGATATTAAAGGATTTTGGTGTAGAGGAAAACAAAGTTAGAGACTTAATAATTGAGATTGAAGGAAAAGGTCAAGAATACTTTAGTTTCCATGAGATACCTTTAACTCCAAGGACTAAAAGAATAATAGAACTTGCAAGAAACGAAGCAAGAGGTTTAAATCATAATTTTATAGCTCCAGAACATATAATGCTTGCACTTTTAAGAGAAGGCGAAGGAGTTGCAATAGCTATATTATCCAAATTAGGCGTTGACATTTCTAAGCTTAGAAGCGAAATTTTAAATAGCTTAAACGTTGGAGATTTAAATCCAGGATATAAAGGAAAACAAGGTGGAACAAAACATAGACAGACTAATACTCCAACCCTTGACCAGTTTGGAAGAGATTTGACTGAACTTGCAAGGGAAGGAAAGCTAGACCCTGTTATAGGTCGTGAAAATGAAACTGAAAGGGTTATTGAAATATTATCAAGAAGAACAAAAAATAATCCATGTCTTATAGGTGAACCTGGAGTTGGTAAAACAGCTATTGCTGAAGGGCTTGCTCAAAGGATAGTTGAAGGAAACGTTCCAGAAATACTAAAGAATAAAAGAGTAGTTACTTTAGATTTATCTGGAATGGTTGCAGGATCTAAGTATAGAGGAGAATTTGAAGAAAGAATAAAAAGGGTTATGGATGAAATAAGAAGAGCAGGTAATGTGATACTTTTCATAGATGAAATTCATACGATTGTAGGAGCAGGTGCTGCTGAAGGAGCTATTGATGCATCTAACATATTAAAACCTGCCCTTGCAAGAGGAGAGATACAGGTTATAGGAGCAACTACAATAGATGAATATAGAAAATATATTGAAAAGGATGCTGCCCTTGAAAGAAGATTTCAACCTGTTTTAGTTGGAGAACCTTCCGTTGAAGAATCAATAAAAATATTAAAAGGATTAAGGGATAAATATGAAGCTCATCATAAAGTAAAAATAACTGATGAGGCTTTAGAAGCAGCGGTTAATTTATCCCACAGATATATAACAGACAGGTTCTTACCAGACAAAGCCATAGATCTTATGGATGAAGCTGCAGCTAAGGTAAGACTTAAGAACTTAACTGCTCCACCAAATGTAAAAAATCTTGAAGAAGAGCTTGAAAGAATAAGAAAAGAAAAGGAAGAAGCTATAAACACTCAAGAATTTGAAAAAGCAGCTCAATTAAGGGATAGAGAAAATGAAATTAAAAATGAACTTGAAAGAATCAAAAATGAATGGCAAAATCAAAAGGATAGTGAAGTTCCAGTTGTGACGGTTGAAGATATTGCAGCTGTTGTTTCAAGATGGACTGGAATACCTGTAAATAAGCTTACAGAATCAGAATCAGAAAGACTTTTAAAGCTAGAAGAAATATTGCATCAAAGAGTTGTAGGTCAGGAGGAAGCAGTTAAAGCTGTTGCAAGGGCTGTAAGACGTGCAAGGGTTGGAATAAAGGATCCAAAGAGACCTATAGGTTCATTTATATTCCTTGGACCTACAGGGGTTGGTAAGACAGAGCTTTCAAAGGCTTTAGCTGAGGCTATGTTTGGCGATGAAAATGCAATGATAAGAATAGATATGTCTGAATATATGGAAAAACATGCAGTATCAAGGCTTATAGGATCACCTCCAGGATATGTTGGATATGAAGAAGGAGGTCAGCTAACTGAAAAGGTAAGAAGAAAGCCATATTCAGTAGTTTTATTTGATGAGATCGAAAAAGCTCATCCGGATGTATTTAACATACTACTACAAATCCTTGAAGATGGTAGGTTGACTGATGGTAAAGGTAGAATAGTTGACTTTAAAAATACTATAATAATTATGACTTCAAACGTTGGTGCTCAAACTATTAAAAAACAACAAACATTAGGCTTTACAGCAACAACTGAAAAGGAAAAGGCAGATTCTTATGAAAAGATGAAGCAAAACGTTATGGAGGATTTGAAAAAGACTTTCAGACCAGAGTTTTTAAACAGAATAGATGAAATAATAGTATTCCATCCACTTGAAGATAAGGATATAGAAAAGATAGCAGACCTTATGTTAAAGAATGTTATAAAGAGATTAAAGGAATTAGATGTTGAAATAACTTATGATGAGGATGTTGTAAAACATCTTGCAAAGCAAGGATTTGACCCAACTTATGGTGCGAGACCTTTAAGAAGAGCTATAACTAGAGCTGTTGAAGATAAACTTTCAGAGGAAATGTTAAAAGGAAACATCCAAAAAGGAGATAAAGTTAGAATGAAGGTTGTAGATAATGAAATAGTATTTGAAAAGGCATAGAGTTTTCTATGCCTTTTTTATATATATTTCTTTACATATAAATTAATATTAAATATAATGTAATTGCTAACTAATTTAGGAAGTGATAGAATGGGAAAGGTAAAAGCTGTTTTTATATGCCAAGAATGTGGGTATGAATCTCCAAAATGGATGGGAAAATGTCCTGCCTGTGAAAGTTGGAATACCTTTGTTGAGGAAATAAAGGGAGAAAAGGTATTAACGCCTATTTTAAAGGTTTCCCCTTTAAAAATAGATGAAATTGAAGTTACTAATGAAATAAGATACTCAACCTCTATGGAAGAACTTGATAGAGTCTTGGGTGGAGGAATTGTAAAAGGTTCATTAGTTTTAGTTGGAGGAGACCCTGGGATAGGAAAATCAACTCTTTTGTTGCAAATGGCTAATAATGTAGCTTCTAATGGTCATTTGGTTTTATATGTTTCAGGAGAAGAATCTGCTAAACAAATAAAGCTTAGAGCAGAAAGATTAAATGTTTTAAGCAGCAACTTGTATGTTTTAGCAGAGACTAATCTAAACAACATTGAAGATGTTATATCAAATCTAAAACCTAGTGTGGTAGTTATAGATTCTATTCAAACTATGTATAAACCTGAACTTCAATCTGCCCCAGGGAGTGTAAGTCAGGTTAGAGAAGCAACTTCTGCTTTTATGAATATAGCTAAAAATTTAAATATAGCTACCTTTATAGTAGGACATGTTACAAAGGAAGGTTCTATAGCAGGACCAAGAGTTTTAGAGCATATGGTAGATACGGTTTTATATTTTGAAGGGGAAAGACATAACACCTATAGAGTTTTAAGGGCTGTAAAAAACAGGTTTGGTTCTACAAATGAAATAGGTGTTTTTGAGATGAAGCAAAGTGGTTTAGAAGAAGTTAAAAACCCTTCAGAAATACTTTTGTCAGGAAGGCCTAAGGATGTTCCAGGGTCTTGTGTTGTATGTTCCATGGAAGGAACAAGACCTATCCTTATTGAAGTTCAGGCATTGACTTCTCAAACTAATTTTGGAATGCCAAGAAGAATGACAACCGGTCTTGATTATAATAGAGTAATTCTTTTAATAGCAGTTTTAGAAAAAAGAGTTGGAATGTATATTCAAACTTATGATGTATATGTTAATCTAGCTGGAGGAATAAAAATAGAAGAGCCGGCTATAGATCTTGGAGTTCTTTGTTGTATTGCATCAAGCTTCAAAAATATTCCAATAGATAACCAGACAGTAATAATTGGAGAGGTTGGACTTACAGGGGAAATAAGAGGTGTTAGCATGATTGAAAAAAGAATATTAGAGGCAAAAAAGCTTGGATTTAAAAGATGCATAATTCCAAAGGAAAATATAAAAGGATTAGACAGTATAGAAGGAATTAAAATCGTTCCTGTTGAAAATGTTTATGAAGCATTAGAAGAAGTTCTAGGGGGATAGTTATGAAAGATGCTAAGGAAGTTGAATTACTAAGTGTTTTAAAACTTTTAGCTCCAGGAACGCCTTTAAGGGAAGGGCTTGAGAATATTTTAAAAGCTAAAACAGGTGGACTTATTGTTATTGGAGATGAGCAGGAGATAAGTAAGCTTTTAGATGGCGGGTTTTATATAAATAGTGAATATTCTCCAGCTTATCTTTATGAGCTTGCTAAAATGGATGGAGCTATAGTTTTAAGCGCAGATTTAAAAAGAATACTTTATGCCAATACACAGATTCTTCCAGATTCTAGTATACCGACTTCAGAAACTGGAACTAGGCATAGAACTGCAGACAGATTTGCAAAACAGACAGGGAATATAGCAATAGCAATTTCTCAAAGAAGAAATGTTATTACTGTGTTTAAAGGAAATATAAAATATGTTTTAAAGGATACAAACATAATTTTAACAAAAGCAAACCAAGCTATACAAACTCTTGAAAGATATAAATCTGTATTTGATGAAGCAGTAACTAATTTATCGGCATTAGAATTTGAAGATTTAGTTACAATATATGATGTAGTGTTGGCAATTCAAAGAAGCGAAATGGTTATGCGTATAGTTAATGAGATAGAAAGATATGTTATAGAACTTGGAAATGAAGGCAGATTAATTTCTTTGCAGCTTGATGACCTTATAGATGAAGTCGAAGAAGATGAGATAAGAATAATTAGGGATTATGTTGTTGACACTAAAGACTATAATGAAGTATACAAGGCTATTAAAAATTTATCATCAGAAGAAATAGTGGAATTATCTGTCATTTGTAAACTGCTAGGATATAACCCTGATAATATGCTTGATACAATGTTATCATCGAGGGGATATAGGATTTTAAATAAAATACCTAAGTTACCTCAAATAGTTGTTGAAAATATGATTAAAACCTTTGGGTATTTTAAAAGAATATTAAATGCAAGTATAGAGGAATTGGATGCTGTTGAAGGAATAGGAGAAGCAAGAGCAAGAACTATAAAAGAATGGCTTAGAAAACTTCAGGAACAGGTTCTGTTAAATAGAAAAATATAAGGACCCGGTTATTCCGGGTCTTTATAACATGCTGAATTTTCCAAGAGTCTCGAGTTTTGCGTTTTGCTTTAGTATAATATCAAATAAATTTAGATCTAATGCGTTGCAAAGGGCAGCTAAGTAAAAAAGGTTATTTCCAATTTCCTCTTCAAGTACTTCTCTGCAATTATCACAAAGTTTCCCTTCGATTTGATAGCTTAAAAATTCTGTTATGTTATCAAGGGATGCATCTTCGGGTATATGTTGTTTTTGAGCATTTATCTTTATACAACCGTGGTATGTTACTGCCTTTGCAAGGGCTCTATTTATTCTAGCATTTGATTCAGCAAGTTTTGTCATTATATCTAAAATGCTTCTGTGTCTTATTAGAGAATCTTGGACTGAGGTTTGGAATTCATCTACTATTATATCCTTCATTTGATTCCACTCCTTGTTGTGTAGTGTTTAATAATATTATAAATATTCAGACAATGCTATGTCAAACATATTATACTAAATTTAAACCTTTATGAGGCAATTTTGTTAAAGTAAAATACAATAATATTAGGCACTTTAATAATTTACAAAAAATCTAGTTATATTTTTATTTTTTTAATTCCTATAAGTTTAACAAAAATGTAAAATAAAGGGTGATATTATGTTTGAAATTAATGAAAAGGTTTTTGTAAAAAGATTTGGAGCAGGCGTTATAAAAAATATACAGGAAAAAGAATTTAACGGAATTATTAAGAAATATTATGAAATTAATTTAATAATTTCAGGTATATGTATTTGTGTGCCTTTTGATGAAGAAAATAAAATTAGAAGGATTATAGATAAAAAAGAAGTCCAAAAGGTCTTTGATGTTTTATCTAAAACTTATGAAAAAATGCCTTATAAATGTATTGAAAGATATAAGCTTTATAAATATGTTTTAGAGAAGGGAGATATACTTGAAATTGCAAAACTAATTAAAAGGTTTTATTTAACCTATAAGCATAAAAAAATCTCAAAGCTTGATAAAAATAGTTTTGATGAATTATTAAACCTTTTATGTAGTGAAATAAGCCTTGCCCTTTGTGAAGATTATTCTGATGTTAAGAAAAAAATTTATGAAATTTTAAACATCTAGTTTTTTAAAATATAGAATTTTGTCAATATTTTTGTTGTTGAAAAACTTCATTTGGTGATGTATATTAATGTATAATATACTTGAAATATACTAATGGAGGTGAATTGATGGTAGAAAAGGTATTTAGATGGATTTTAACACTAGTTGGGTTGGTTTTAGGTTATGCTGTTGCTGAGATATTAATTAAGCTTGATGCTGTAAATAGATTTATAGTATCAGGTGTGTATCATTTAGGATTTATAGCTTTGTTAATGATTTTTTTAGGAATAATATTTTATGTTATATCTCCTTATATAATTAGGCTAATATTTAAAGTTATAGAGATGCTTGAGGTTCCTATTCAAAAAATACCTACGAATGATGTAATCCTTGCAGTTTTAGGGCTTATTATAGGGCTTATCATAGCAAATCTTCTTGTTTCGCCTTTTTCTAAGTTTTTAACAGGAAGCACTATTTTATCAGTAATAGCAAGTGCTGTAACTTTAATATTAAATATAGTTTTTGCTATTTTAGGTATAGACATTACTTTAAAAAAGAAAGAGGAACTTTACAATGTATTTACATTTTTAAAAAGGTTTAGCAAGGATAAAAAGGGAAAGTCAGAAAGCAAGATAGGAATTTCCCAACCCAAAATATTGGATACAAGCGTTATTATAGATGGAAGAATTCTTGATATTTTAAAAACGGGATTTTTAGAAGGGCCAATATTGATACCTTCCTTTGTATTGGAAGAATTAAGGCATATAGCTGATTCCTCTGATAATTTAAAAAGGGCAAGAGGAAGAAGGGGGCTTGATATTTTAAATTCAATTCAAAAAGAAGTTTCTTTAAAGGTGGAGATAATAGAAAAAGATTTTGATAACATTCAGGAAGTTGATAGTAAGCTTTTAAAGCTTTGTCAACTTTATAATGGTAAAATAATTACTAATGATTTTAATCTTAATAAAGTTGCTGAAGTTCAGGGGGTTCCTGTTCTTAATATAAATGAGCTTGCAAATGCAGTAAAGCCTATAGTAATTCCTGGAGAAGAGATGCACATACACATTATAAAAGATGGAAAGGAAGCAGGCCAAGGTGTTGCATATCTTGATGATGGAACTATGATAGTAGTTGAAGGTGGTAAAAAGCATGTAGGAGAAGCTGTAAATGTTGTTGTAACATCTGTCCTACAAACAGCTGCTGGAAGAATGATTTTTGCAAAGTTGAAAAATGTGTCATAAGAGGTGATACTTTGGTTTCGGCTGTTATAGTTGCTGCAGGAAAAGGGAAAAGGATGGGGCTTGGATTTAATAAAGTTTTTGCTAAAGTAAAGGGTAAGGAAATAATTGCTTTGACCATTGAAAAGTTTTATGCTTCTTCATATGTTAATGAGATAGTCGTGGTAGTTTCAGAGGATGAAGTAGAATTTTTTAAGGAAAATATACTAAAAAGATATAATTTTAATAATGTAAAAATAGCAAAAGGAGGAGAAGAAAGGCAATTTTCTGTATACAATGGACTTTTAGCGTGTTCTTCTTCTGATATAGTTTTAATTCATGATGGTGCAAGGCCTAATATAAAGGATGATATGATAAAAAGGTCAATTGATGGAGCGTTAAAATATGGTGCTACGACTTTAGCTGTTCCTGTTATTGATACTATAAAAATTGTTGAAGATGGTTTTTCGGTTGAAACCTTAAATAGAAATAAACTATATGCCATTCAAACTCCACAGACTTTTAGATATGATCTTATACTAAAGGCCCATGAAAATGCAATAAAAAACGGTATAAAAGCAACAGACGATGCTACACTTGTTGAAATGTTAGGACATAAAGTAAAAATCATAGAAGGTAGTTATGACAATATAAAGGTAACAACTCCAAAGGATATTCTAATCCTTGAGCTTTTGGCCACTATATAGTGGCTTTATTTTTTTGTCATAAAACTTTAGATGTAAAAATATATAAGTTATAGATACATAAAAAGGGGGATGGGGAAATGAAAAAATTTTTAACTTTTTTGCTTTGTTTTACTTTTTTAGTTTCACTTTTTACAGGTTGTAGCTCCACTTCTCAAAAGTCTACTCAACAGCAGGTTACAATCAATATTTGGGAGCAGATGGAGGAGAATGTAGATAAGACTTTTGACGAACTTGTTAAAAAATTTGAGGAGCAAAATCCAAATATAAAGATAAAGAGAGTTCACTATAAAACAGAAGATTTAAGAAATCAATTTCAAACAGCAGTTTTATCTGGACAGGGACCGGAATTAATTTTTGGACCAAATGATAATATAGGGCCTATGTCTCTTGGTAACTTAATTTTCCCCCTTGATGATTTACTTGGATCAGAGTATTTTCAAAAGTATGATTCTCAAGTTCTTGATACTGTAAAACTTGATGGGAAAATATGGGCTGTTCCTTTAGTAAATGGGAATAATATAAGCATGCTTTATAATAAAAAATTGGTTTCAAGAGCCCCAGAAAAGTTTTCAGAAATAATAGAGCTTGCTAAAAAATATAACGATGGTAAAACGTTTGCTCTTGTATATTTCTTAAATGAACCCTATTGGTTTGTTCCTTTTCTTGGAGGATTTGGGGGAAAGGTATTTGATGATAAAGGAAATATAACTTTAAACACTCCAGAAATGATTAAAGCTTTAAAGTTTGTTCAAGATTTAAAATTTAAATATAAAGCCGTTCCAAAGGATGCAGATTATAATGTTGCTGATACTCTATTTAAGGAAGGAAAAGCTGCAGTTCTTTTAAATGGTGCATGGTCCTTTACGTCATATACTCAAGTTAATGGTCTTGATTTTGATGTAGCGCTTTTCCCAAAGATAGATGAAACAGGCAACTACTGTTTACCATACTATGGTTCAAAGGGATTTTCAGTTTCGGCAAATGTTAAAGACGAAGTAGTAAAGGATGCTATTAAAAGGTTCTTTGATTATATAGCTCAAAAAGATGTTCAGGTTAAGCTTTCAAAGGCATTTGCACAAATGCCAGCAACAAAAGAAGCGTTAGAAGATCCTGAAATTAAAGCCGATAAATTTATAAAAATGTCTATGGAACAGATGAGACATGGAGTTGCAATGCCTATAAGAGCTGAAATGAGGGCAGTTTGGGATGCTATAAGGCCAGAGCTTGAAAATGTTATGGCGGGCAAAAAAACTCCAGAAGTTGCTGCAAAGGATATGCAAACAAAGGCAGAAGAACTTGCAAAGAGTTTAACAAAGCAATAATTGTTAAGGTCTGGATTTTATCCAGACCTTAATTTTAAGGAGGGGGATGTATGAAATTTAAACAAACGAATAGAGGGATATATCAAAAATGGTGGACGCCTTATGCTTTTATATTTCCGGCATTTTTGGTTGTGCTGTTTATAATATTTATTCCTTTGATTTTTGAGTTTATGATAGCTTTGTTTGATATAAGGCTTCAAAACATTAGACTTTTAAGGGATGTGGGAATTAACATATTTAGTTTTCCTAAGATAATGAAAAATCAATTTCTTGGTTTTGGGAATTATGCTGAAATACTAAAGGACAAGTTATTTTACAGGACTTTTTTAAGAACTGTTATATGGACATTTACAAATGTGTTTTTTCATGTGGTAATAGGCGTATGGCTTGCTATTCTTTTAAATAGAAAACTTCCTGGAAAATCCGTTTTTAGAGTATTGCTTATTCTTCCGTGGGCGATGCCTCAATATATTGCAGCAATTACTTGGAAAGGAATGTTTAACTATGAGTTTGGAGCAGTTAATCTAATTTTAAATAAACTTGGTATTGAAAAAATAAACTGGCTTGGAGATCCTACATATACTTTAATGGCAGCTATAATTACAAATATATGGCTTGGAGTTCCGTTTATGATGATGGTGGCTTTGGGAGGACTTCAAAGCATACCTAGTGATCTTTATGAATCTGCTGATATTGATGGGGCTTCTTCATGGCAAAAATTTAAAAATATTACTATACCCATGTTAAAACCTGTAATGGTTCCAGCTATAATATTAGGAACTGTTTGGACTTTTAATATGTTAAATATAATATACATAATGAAGGATGGGCTTCCTGGAGATGATGTTAACATACTTATAACTAAAATGTATAGGGATGGGTTTGATTTATATAGGTATGGATATGCTGCAGCTTTGTCTGTTATAATATTTATCATTTTAACTTTGTTTAGTATAGCATATCTAAAGGCAAATCAAAATGAGGAGTGATATTATGAGAAAAAGCGATTATTTTGAAAGAACGGATTCTAAAATAAAGATTTTATTTATTTACATTACTCTTATAATTATGTCTTTATTAGCCATATATCCAGTTTTAAATATATTGTCTTCATCTTTAAGACCTTCAAACCAGCTTTTTTCAACGTCTTTAAAGATTATACCTGAAAATGCAAGTTTAATGAATTTTAAAACTGCTATATTTAAAAAGCCTTTAGTAAGGTGGATTTTAAATAGTATGATTGTTTCTTTTATATCTATGTTTATAAGTATAGTTTTTTCTGCAACTTCTGCTTATGCTTTTTCAAGATACAAATTTTTAGGGAAAAAAAGTGGAATGATAATTCTTTTAGTAACCCAAATGTTTCCTGCAGCAATGCTTTTACTGCCTTTAAATATCCTTCTTACAAATATGGGACTTTCAGAAAAGTTATGGGCCTTGACTATTCCTTATATTTCAAGTTCTGTTCCTTTTAGCATATGGCTTTTAAAGGGATATTTTGATACTATTCCAACTTCAATAGAAGAAAGTGCTTATGTTGATGGGGCATCTGTTCTAACTACATTTTATAAAATAGTTCTTCCTCTTTCAAAACCTGCCCTTGCGGTAGCTTCTATATTTTGTTTTATGAATTCATGGTCAGAGTACATAGTTGCAAGGGTTTTGATTCACGATGAAAGATTATATACTCTTCCTTTAGGGCTTGTAACTTTACAAGGTCAGTATAATACGGAGTGGGGAGTATATTCAGCCTGTGCAATATTAACTTCTATTCCTGTTATGATAATATTTTCATATCTTTCTAAATATTTGATTGGAGGTTTAACTATAGGAAGTATAAAAGAATAAAATAGAATTTATAGATTGAGCAATATATTGTAATAGATTTTATCTATTTTATTTTGATGCATCCTCCATGTTAAAATAACCTTGAATTTTCAAACTTAGGAGGGGGTTATCTTGAAGAAACTATTTTCAATGATAATAGCTTTATTTTTTAGTATTTCTTTGTTTTCATCTTGTTCACAACAAGTTGAAAACCAAAGCATTTCAAATTTTAAAACTATTACAACTCAGGAGCTTAAGGATAATTTAAACAATAGTAATTACATAATTGTGGATACAAGAATTAACGATGCATTTAATGGCTGGAAATTAGATGGTATAGAAAGAGGAGGCCACATAAAAGGAGCAACAGATTTTTCATCTTATTGGCTTGATGTAGACATAAAGGATAAAGAAGCAAAACTTTTAGAAATTGCAAAGAATAAAGGAATAACTCCTGATAAAAATGTTGTTTTATATGATGCTAATGGCAAAGATGCGTTAAAAGTAGCAGAATTTTTAAGCAAAAATGGTTTTAAAAATATTTATATATATGACGTAAAACAGTGGGCAAAGGATAAAAATCTTCCAATGGAAAGCTATAAAAATTATTATATGTTAGTTCCTGCAAAGTGGGTAAAGGATTTAATAGATGGTAAAAAGCCAGAAACTTATAAAGGAGGGCCTTTTAAAATATTTGAAGTAAGTTGGGGAGAAGAATCAAAGGATTATAATGAAGGGCACATTCCAGGGGCTGTCCACATAAATACAGATGAAGTAGAAGAAGGGCCTATGTGGAATAGGCTATCTGATGATAGGCTTGAAAAGTTTGCATTAAGAAATGGTATTACTACGGATACAACGGTTGTGCTTTATGGAACTGATTCAATGGCTGCCTTTAGAGTTGCTGTTATACTAAAGTATATGGGGGTTAAGGATGTTAGAGTTTTAAACGGAGGACTTCAAGCATGGAAAAGAGAAGGATATGAACTTGAGACTAAAAAAAATCAGAAAACTCCTGTTAAATCCTTTGGAGCCAAGATCCCAGTTAATAAAGATTATATTATAGATCTTCCTGAGGCTAAAGAGATATTAAAGGATAAAGAAGGAAGTTGCCTTGTTGATATTAGAAGCTGGGATGAATATATTGGAAAAACATCTGGCTATGATTATATAAAAGGTAAAGGACGTCCTCAAGGAGCGGTATGGGGACATGCAGGAACAGATCCAAATAATTTGCAAGATTTTAGAAATATAGATAATACAATGAGAAATGCAAAGGAAATTTTAGAATTTTGGAAAGAGTGGGGTATAACTCCAGATAAAAGGCTTGCTTTTTACTGTGGAACCGGATGGAGAGCTGCTGAGGTTTTATGGTATGCTGATGTTATGGGACTTGAAAGGATTTGTCTTTATGATGGTGGATGGAATGAATGGTGTAATACAAAAGGTCTTCCTATTGAAGTTGGGGAGCCAAAAAGGTAAAATGAGGATGCAAAGGCATCCTTATTTTTTTAGAAGGTGATAGAATGAAAGTTTTAAGAAATATTTTATTTTTAATTCAAATGTTTTTAATAGCTTTAGTTGGTGTTTTACAATTTTTTTCTAAAAAAAGAATGGGGGTTGCAAGATATTTAATATTTAAAAATAGCCTATTTGAAAATACCGTATTTAAAGCAGAATTTATTAAGTTTTATCTTATTTTATCAATGTTTTTTTTATTGCTTTCATTAATTGTTTTTTATAAGTTAAAGAAAAAAGCTATATTTCTTATAATTTTAAATCTTGCCTTGATTTTACTTTTGCTTTGTAAGACTTTTAATACCAGATATTTTTTTATTATCATATTGCTTTTAGATATCTTCATTGAAGTTATAAAGTTAATAATAAAATGATTTGCCCCTTTTGGGGCATTTTATTTTTAGTTGCCATAATTTTGAAAAATGATTAAAATAAAAATAAATTTAATAAAAGGGGTGATATTATGAAAAAATCAAAAGTTTTTTTGACTATAACAATTATATTAGCGTTATTTTCTTTGGCTATAGTAACTTTAAATAAAAAAATAAAAAAGGGAATAGAAGTTTCAACGGATGTTGTAAAAAAGGGAGAAATTGTTTCTGTATATTCTACTAATGGTGTTGTTGAATCAAAAAATAAAAAAGAGTATTTTGGTTTTGGGAGTAAAATAGTTAAAGTGTATGTTAAAGAGGGGGATAAAGTAAAAAAGGGGCAAAAACTTATAGAATTTGAGGTTCAGGATCTTTCAAATCAGCTTAAGATTGCCCAAAATCAATATGAGATTGCCAAACTTCAGCTTCAAGCTTTAAAGGAGCAAAAGGAAAGGTTGAGTTTAGATGCTAGGTTGCAGCAGGGACAAAATTTAGACAATCAAATAAAAATTCAAGAAAAACAAGTTGAAATTGCAAGGCTTAATGTTTTAAGCATAAAAGATAATATCAGTAAGCAACAAAGGTATATTACAAGCGATATAGATGGAGTTGTTACATTTTTAAATGCAAAGGAAGGAGCAGTAGCTCAAGGAATTTTAATTACCGTTGAAGATGTAAACAATTTAAATGTGGCTTTAAATATAAATCAGTATGATGTTATAAATCTTAAAAAAGGCCAGGATGTTATAATAAAGTTTTATGATAAAGAGTATAAAGGAGTTTTAGATTACATAAGTCCTGTTGCAACTAAAAGCCAATCTATTCAAGGAACAGATACGGTTATTAAAGCTTATGTAAAGATTCTAGATTTTGGCGATTTAAAACCTGGATTTGATGTTGATGTTGATATAGTAAAGGGTAAAAAGCAAAATGTTTTAAAGATACCTGTTGAAGCTATTATAACAGACAAACATGGCAATGAGTATGTATATATTGTTGAAAATAATATAGCTAAGAAAGTAAAGATAAAAACAGGATTTTCATCAGACGTAGAATCTGAGGTTCAGGGGCTTCATGAAGGGCAAAAAGTAGTATTAAATCCTCCATCAACCCTTTATGACGGAGCAAGGGTTTTTGAAAAGGAAGTGAGAGAATGATAAAGCTTGAAAATATAATAAAGGTTTATTCTACAGGCAAAGTAGAATATACTGCTTTAAAAGGAATAAATCTTGAAGTTAAAAAGGGTGAATACATTTCTATAGTAGGACCTTCAGGCTCAGGGAAATCAACTCTTATGAATATATTAGGATGTCTTGATAGACCAACTGAAGGAAAGTATTATTTAAAGGATGTAGATATATCTTCTCTTTCAGACGATGAACTTGCAAGAATAAGAAATAGAGAAATTGGTTTTGTATTTCAAGCTTTTAACCTTCTGCCAAGGCTTACAGCTTTAGAGAATGTAGAGCTGCCTTTGATTTATGCTGGAGTGCCTTATTCAAAGAGATTAAAGCTTGCAAAGGAGTCTTTAGAAAAGGTTGGTCTTTCAGATAGATTTTACCATAAACCTAATGAGTTATCCGGAGGACAAAAACAAAGGGTTGCTATAGCAAGGGCCATTGTTATGAATCCTTCTATTATTATGGCAGATGAACCAACTGGCAATTTAGATACCCAATCTAGCATAGAAGTTATGAAGATATTTCAAGCTTTAAATGAAGAGGGGGCTACCATTATAATGGTGACCCATGAGATGGATATTGCAAAACATACTAAAAGGGAAATTAGAATAAAGGATGGATGCATTATATATGATAAAAGCGTTGAAAATAGGATAGTTTATTAGGTGGTGGTTTGAATGAATTTATATGAAAGTTTTAAAATAGCTATATCTTCAATATTTGCCAACAAGTTAAGGTCGTTTTTGACTATGCTTGGAATAATAATTGGTATATCCAGCGTTATAACTATTGTTTCTATAGGCCAAGGAGGGCAAAAAGCTATAACCGGAGAATTTGAAAAGATAGGTGTAAACATTATAGAGATTAAAGTTGATAACAATGCAAGTTTAAGCAAGAAAGATTATTTTACTTTAAAAGATGTAAATGTTATTAAATCAAGAATAAAGGAAGTTCAAAATGCTGCCCCTTTTTTTCAACAGATAGGGATTTTAAAAACTGAAAAGGCTCAAAAAAGAGCTTTGTTTATGGCAACTAATAGTGATTTTAATAAAATATATAAGCTTGATATATTATATGGAAGATTTCTTTCGGAAAAGGATGTTTTAACTAAAAGGCCGGTTTTATTAATAGATAATATAAGTGCTAAAAAATTGTTTGGATATGAGGATTGTGTTGGTAAAACTGTAAAGATAGGCAATAATGAAAAAATGATAAGGGCTTTAATTATTGGAGTTTATAAAAATGAAAATGGAGCTCTTGCAGCAAGTTTTGCAGATAACATGCCTATATTTGCATATATTCCTATATCAGTTTCAGAATTTATTTTTGATAAAACTTTTAATATAAATCAAATAGAAGTACTTTTGGAAAATACAAAAGATAGTGAAGCGATTGCAAACAGCATAATAAGGCTTTTAGAATCTATTCACCATAATAAAAATAAATATAAGGCTGAAAATTTAGTAAAACAGCTTGATCAGGTAAATAGAATTCTTTCAATTTTTACAGCTGTAATAGGAGCTATAGCAGGTATATCTCTTATAGTTGGTGGTATAGGGGTTATGAATATAATGCTTGTTTCAGTAACAGAAAGGACAAAAGAAATAGGAATAAGAAAAGCAATAGGTGCAAGAAGACGAGATATTTTAATTCAATTTTTAATAGAATCCCTTATAATATCTTTAATAGGTGGAATAATTGGAATGATGCTTGGAATACTTGCAGCTTATTTAATAGGAAGCATTTTAAATTTTGCGCCAAAGATTAGTATTTCAACTATTTTAATTGCATTTTTATTCTCAAGTGCAGTTGGAATATTCTTTGGAATTTATCCTGCTAATAAGGCTTCAAAACTTGATCCTATAGAAGCATTAAGATATGAGTAGGTATAACCATTTATGGTTATACCTATTTTATTTTAAAACAGTATTCAAAATTGAATATAACAGTTTCAAAAGTTAAGAAAATAACTGAAAAAATCCATTGATACAGAACTTAAAATATTATATAATAATATTAGAGATTATTCCGGGAGGTTATAATATGAGGTTTTTAGAATGGGAAGGATTTAAAGAAGGACGTTGGATGGAAGATATTGATGTTAGAGATTTTATTCAAAAAAATTATACCCCCTATTATGGAGATTCTTCCTTTTTAGCTGGGCCTTCAGAGAGAACAAAAAAGGTTTGGGAAAAGGCAAAAGGTTTGCTTTTAGAAGAAATAAAAAAAGGAGTTTTAGATGTAGATACAGATACTATATCAGGAATAAATGCTTATAAGCCAGGATATTTAGATAGAGAAAACGAGGTAATAGTAGGATTTCAAACAGATGCTCCTTTAAAAAGAATTGTAAATCCTTGGGGCGGCATTAGGATGGCAGTTAATGCTGCAAAAGCTTATGGATATGAAGTAAATCCTAAGATAGTAGAGATATTTACAAAATATAGAAAAACCCACAATCAAGGGGTATTTGATGCATATACAGATGAGATGAGGCTTGCAAGAAAGTCAGGAGTTATTACAGGTCTTCCAGATGCTTATGGAAGAGGAAGGATAATTGGAGATTATAGAAGGCTTCCTTTATATGGCGCTGACTTTTTAATAGAAAAGAAAAAAGAAGATAGACAAAAACTTAATAAAACTATGACAGATGAAGTAATAAGGCTTAGAGAAGAGCTTACAGAACAGATAAAGGCTTTAGAGGAATTAAAGGAAATGGCAGCGTCTTATGGTTATGATGTATCAAGACCTGCAAAAGATGCAAAAGAGGCTGTTCAATGGTTATATTTTGCATACCTTGCAGCAATAAAACAGCAAAACGGAGCAGCAATGTCTTTAGGAAGGGTTAGCACTTTCCTTGATATTTATATTGAAAGGGATTTACAAAGGGGAATTATAACAGAAGAGGAAGCACAAGAGCTTATAGACCAATTTGTTATAAAACTTAGACTCGCAAGACATCTTAGAACTCCAGAGTATAATGAATTGTTTGCAGGAGACCCTACTTGGGTTACAGAAGCTATAGGTGGAATGGGGGAAGATGGAAGAACATTAGTTACAAAAACAAGTTATAGATTTTTACACACTTTAATTAATTTAGGACCAGCACCAGAGCCTAATATGACAGTTTTATGGTCAGTTAATCTTCCAGAAAACTTTAAAAAATTCTGTGCCGAAATTTCTATAAAAACTGATTCAGTTCAATATGAAAATGATGATGTTATGAGACCAATATTTGGAGATGACTATGCTATAGCTTGTTGTGTATCTGCTATGAAGGTTGGAAAGCAGATGCAGTTCTTTGGTGCAAGAGCAAACCTTGCAAAGGCCCTTTTATATGCTATAAATGGTGGAGTTGACGAGGTTTTAAAAGTTCAAGTAGGACCTAAGATGGATTTACCTCAAGGAGAGTATTTAGATTATGATGACGTTATGAAAAGATTTGAAAAAACTATGGCATGGCTTGCCGAACTTTATGTTAATACAATGAATGTAATTCATTATATGCATGATAAATATGCTTATGAATCATTACAACTTGCTTTACATGATACAGATGTTGAAAGACTAATGGCCTTTGGAATTGCAGGACTTTCTGTTACTGTTGATTCTTTAAGTGCTATAAAGTATGCAAAAGTAAAACCAATAAGGGAAGATGGTATAGCTGTTGATTTTGAAATAGAGGGGGATTATCCAAAGTTTGGAAACGACGATGATAGGGTAGATAAGATAGCTGTTGAAATAGTTGAGAAATTTATAAATGAGCTTAAGAAGCATAAGACATATAGAAATGCTATCCATACATTATCTGTTTTAACTATTACTTCCAATGTAGTATATGGAAAGAAAACAGGATCAACTCCAGATGGAAGAAAAAAAGGAGAACCTTTTGCTCCAGGAGCAAATCCAATGCATGGAAGAGATATAAATGGTGCATTAGCTTCCTTAAATTCTGTTGCTAAGATACCATATTCCTGCTGTATGGATGGTATTTCAAATACTTTTTCAATTATTCCTGAGGCTTTAGGAAAGAATTTAGATGATAGGATAAGCAATCTTGTTGCAATACTCGATGGATATTTTAGCCAAGGAGCTCATCATTTAAATGTAAATGTTTTAAATAGAGAAATGCTTGAAGATGCTATGGAGCATCCTGAAAAGTATCCATCCCTTACAATAAGAGTTTCAGGGTATGCTGTAAATTTTGCAAGGCTTACAAGAGAGCAACAACTTGAGGTAATAAAAAGAACCTTCCATGAAAGAATATAAGAAAGGATGTTTGAAATGATAACGGCAAAAGTTCACTCTATAGAAACTATGGGACTTGTAGATGGACCGGGAATAAGAGTTGTTGTATTTATGCAAGGATGTAGACTAAGGTGTTTATATTGTCATAATCCCGATACTTGGGATTTAAAAGGAGGATTTGAAGTTACAGTTGAAGAGCTTTTAAATAAAGTTAAAAGGTATAAAGTTTATTTTCAACGTTCAAATGGAGGGGTTACTTTATCTGGAGGAGAGCCTCTTTTACAGCCAGATTTTGTTATAGAATTTTTTAAAAGATGTAAACAAGAAGGTATTCATACAGCATTAGATACATCAGGCTATGGAATAGGAAAATATGACGAAATCTTAAAATGGACAGACTTAGTTTTACTTGATATTAAGCATATAAATGATATAGAACATAAAAAACTTACAGGATTTAACAGACACGGCTTTTTTGAGTTTTTAAATTCTGTAAAAAGAAATCAAAATAAGCTTTGGATAAGACATGTTGTGGTTCCTAAAATAACCGATGGAGAAGATCATATAAGAAAACTTGCAAGGTTTATAAACTCAATACCTAATGTTGAAAGAGTTGAGCTTTTGCCTTATCATGTTCATGGAGTTAATAAATATGAAAGTATGAACATTGAATATAGGTTAAAGGAAGTTCCTCCTCTTGATAAGGAAAGGTTAGAAAAATTATATTCTATATTAAATGAAGAGTTGTATGATAAAAAAATACAAAAAATTGCAATGTAAAAGTAGGTGCTTTGCGCCTACTTTTTTTTGATATAAAAAATAAATAACATTCAAAATATTTATAAAAATTAACTATTTTTAATATTTATGATTTTGTTATACAATTTAACTTGAAAACAAAAGATGAGGGGGATGGATATGCAGGATAAAAAACATATAATAATTAATGGACTTATAGTGGGAATTTTATCAGTCTTACTTGTGAAATTTGGAAATCCAGTTAATATGGGGATTTGTATTGCTTGCTTTATAAGGGATATAGCAGGAGGACTTGGATTACATAGGGCAGAAGTTGTTCAATATATAAGACCAGAGATAATAGGCATTGTTATAGGTGCGTTTTTAATGTCTTATGGCAAGAAGGAATTTTATTCAAGGGGAGGCTCTTCGCCCTTTGTAAGATTTGTTCTTGGTTTTATAGTAATGATAGGCGCATTAATGTTCCTTGGTTGTCCTTTAAGAATGGTATTAAGAATAGCTGGAGGAGATTTAAATGCTGTTGTTGGACTTATAGGATTTGTTGTAGGGATATACATAGGTATAATTTTCTTAAATAAGGGATTTACATTAAAAAGAACATATAATTTAAATAAAGCTGAGGGATTTTTATTTCCTTTGATTAATTTAGTTCTTTTTATAATTTTGATTTTATCTCCAACGTTTATATTTTTTAGCCAAAAGGGTCCAGGTTCTATGCATGCACCTATTTTATTATCCTTAATTGTAGGGCTTATAGTAGGAGCTTTTGCACAAAGAACTAGGTTATGTATGGTAGGTGGTATAAGAGATCTTATCTTATTTAAAGATTGGTACTTAATATCGGGATTTATATCAATTTTTGTTGCAGCCTTAGTTGGTAATATGTTAATAGGAAAGTTTAACTTAGGTTTTGTAAAACAGCCTGTAGCCCATAATGATGCTTTGTGGAATTTTCTAGGAATGACACTTGCAGGTTTTGGCTCAGTTTTACTTGGAGGCTGTCCATTAAGACAACTTATTTTAGCGGCAGAAGGAAACATAGATTCAGTTATAACTGTAATTGGAATGCTTCTTGGAGCAGCATTTGCTCATAATTTTAAGCTTGCTTCTTCCCCAGATGGTCCTACATTAAATGGAAAGATAGCTGTTGTTATAGGATTTATTGTAGTAACTTTAATAGGATATTTTAACATTGAAAAGGATTTAAATGTTAAAATAAAAGGGGGAATTAAAATTGAAGGATAATATAATAGATGCAAGAGGAAGGGCATGTCCTGAACCAGTTCTTATGACTAAAAAAGCCATGGAATCTTATTCTTGTGTTAAGGTTTTGGTTGATAATGTTACTGCAAGGGAAAATATAAAAAGATTTGCAAAGAATAATGGATATAAAATTGATATTTTAGAAAACGATGAAGGAATACTTTTGACTTTAAGTAGGTGAGTAAATGGAATACGTAGTAACTTTTTATACTCAAAATGGTGCTTTTAAGTTTCAAAGATTTTTAAAGGAAAAAGGTATAGAAGTTATGCTTATGCCAACTCCTAGAGTTTTAAGTTCAAGCTGTGGTATAGCAGCAACTTTTAAGTATGAAGGTAATATACAAGGATTTATAATAGAAGAAGTTGAGGGAATTTTCATAAAAGATGATTTTGAATATAAAGTAGTATATAAAGAATAGGAGCAATAAGCTCCTATTCTTTAATTTGGCTATTATTTTCTTCATTTACATGATTTTCTACTTTAAGTGTGCTGCTATCTTTCAAAGTATCCCTTGCTGTTGATTGTCCGAAGTAAAAAGATACTATCATTGTGAATACAGTTAGAAATTCCGTTGAACTTACTACTCCTTTTATGCTAAGGTAGCAAAAAACCGTTGTAAGCATTATGGCTATAATTTTTTTTGTGCTAAACCAAGTCATAATATCACCTTCAATAATTTTTTATAATTATTTTAATGGCTTTTATTAATGTATCTATTTCATCAAAGGTATTATAAAGTCCAAAGCTTAATCTTACCATTCCTGGTCTTTCAAGGTTGGGATTTTTTGCAAATTCTAAAATTTTTTCTTTGTTTATTTTTAAAAGTCTTTGTATATAAGGTTGTGCACAAAAACAACCACTTCTTACTGCTATACCAAAATATTCTGATAAGATTTGGGCTACCTTTGAATGATGAAGGTTTTTAATGTTAAATGGAATAATTGATACTCTATCATAAGTTTTACTGCAGTAAAGTTCCACCTCAGGGATTTGAGATAATCTTTGATTAGCATATTCCAATAAAGAGTTTTCATATTCTTCTATTTTATCCATTCCTATTTTTTGTAAAGTTTCAATTGCAGAAACTAAAGCTATCACTCCCATAAGATTTGGAGTTCCTGCTTCTTCTTTGTAAGGAGGATCCTCCCATATAACAAATTCTTGGGAAACTAATTTTACAGTACCACCGCCTTTATAGTCAGGTTCTCCTTTTTCAAATACTTTTTTGTGTCCAACCAGTGCACCAATTCCAAAGGGAGCATACATTTTATGGCCTGAAAAAGCAACAAAGTCTATGTGTTCATTTGAAAAATGGGGTTTCATGTCAAATTTTTTATGGGGAATAAGTTGAGCACCATCTACTAGAATCATGGCTCCGTATTTGTGGGCAAGTTTTGCAATTTTATAATATGGATTTACATATCCAGTTACATTTGAAGCTCCTGTTACTGTAACAAGCTTAACTTTACCTTCATATTTTTTTAGTTTCATTTCTAAATCTTCGAGGGAAAGTTTCCCACAGTTATCTGTTTCTACATAGTCAACGAAAAATTTTTCTCTCCAAGGAAGGTCGTTTGAGTGGTGTTCCATAAGAGTAGAAAGTATAACGCACTTATCATCTTTACAAAGTCTGTTTGCTAGTTTATTTATAGCTTCTGTTGTGTTTTTAACATAAATTACAGTATCCATCATAGGGTCTGCTCCAACAAATTCCATGACCTTTTTTCTAGATGTTTCGTATATTTCGGTTGATAGGACTGATTTATAACCGTTGCCCCTGTGGATTGACGAGTACCATGGAGCAAATTGGTTTATGCTTTGCATAACGCTATAAAAAGGAGGAGTTGTTGCAGCATTGTCAAAATTTATATACCTAGTTAATTTCCCATTTTTTAAGGGAACTAATGTGTTAACTCCTACTACTAGGTTTCTAAAATTCATATAAACCAACCTCAAGGGCTTTTTATATTATTATATTAAGAATTGTAAAAATTGACATAAATATAAATTTTGTAACCTTTTTTATCGGTTGAATAAAATAAATATGTCATTAAACAATTGCTAATTTATTCATACAGTGATATAATTAACCAAAAGGAGGGGTGGGTATGCCAAGATTTACAATCGAATTGGATTTTAAAGGAAAAAATAAGGAGATGAGAGGACTAAAAAAGGGATTAACAATTGGAACTTTAGCAGGAGGTTTTATAGGCATTGTTTCAGGAATTTTAACAGCTCCAAAGTCAGGTAAAGAAACAAGGAAGGAATTAAAAGAGTCAGTTAAGGATGTATCCCAAAAAGCTGCTTTAAAGGTAAAGGAAACAGCTCAAACGGTAAAACATAAGTTTAAGGATAATCCAAAGGAAATTGTAATTTATCAAGATTCATCTCAAAATTCACAACAAAATTTAGATGAATAAGAGGTGGATATATGACACTAACGATAACAGCTCAGGGTTTGTTTTTTACTTTAATTTTAGTTTTGTTTATAATAATAACAGTATATCTTGTTAAAACTTTAAAAAATTTAAGCCAACTTATTGAAAACATAAATGTTATTTTACAAGAAAATAAAAAAAGTATAGAGGATTCCCTTGAAAATATAAGTCAAATAACAAGTTCAGCAAAACAAAAAGTAGAATATATTGATAAATTTTTAAATTTTAATGAAGTAGCTACAACCAAAGATGGTGCAGATTTTATATCTATAATAGGTGCTATATTGAGTATAATAAATGAATTAAAAGAATTTTGGACTAAAAAAAGCCGCTAAAAGCGGCTTTTTTATACTAATACTTAGGGGGAGTTTGCATGAAGCACAAATATTTGAATTTTTTGCCTAAAATTCATGAAACTGTTTTTATTGCTGAAGGGGCTCATATTATTGGAGATGTTGAAATTGGAGAGGAGTCAAATGTTTGGTTTAATGCGGTAATAAGGGGAGATGTAAACAGCATAAAGATTGGAAAAGGAACAAATATTCAAGACAATACTACCATTCATGCTTCAACAGGGCAAAGTCCAACTATAATAGGGGATTACGTTACAATAGGACATAATTGTATTATTCATGGTTGTAAAATAGGAGATTATTCGCTTATTGGAATGGGTTCTATAATTTTAGATAACGCAGAAATTGGAGAATATACGATTATTGGAGCAGGTTCTTTAGTAACTCAAAACAAAAAAATACCTCCAAGGGTTTTATGTATGGGGTCTCCAGCAAAGATTATAAGGGAGTTAACTGATGAGGAAATAGAATATCTTAAAAATTCTGCAAAGCATTATATAGAGCTTTCAAAAAACTATAGGTAGGTGATAACATGGTTTATTCAAGGTCTTGCTGAGGTCCTAAAGCAGCTTCAGTTGAAGCTAAAGTTAAATGCCCTGTTTGTAATTTTGAAGGAGATAGGGTTAGCTTAGTTACAGTTAAACATTTAGTAAAAGAAGAAGAGATACCAGAGGAAGAATATAGTATTTGCCTTAATGAAGATTGTGATGTGGTTTATTATTCTGATAAAACAATATTTACTAAGGACAGTATAAAGGTTCCCGTATGGTTTAAAAAGGATGCTAATCCTAAAATTATTTGCTATTGCAGCAATGTTACAGAAGAAGATATAAAAGCAGCAGTAGAAAATGGGGCAAGAACTTTAAAAGATGTGATAATAATGACAGGTGCTATGAAAAATTGTAATTGTGAAGTAAATAATCCAAAGGGGAAATGTTGCAGCAATGATATAAAAAGAGTTATGGAAAAGTATATTGGTATTTGACAAAAATAATATAAAGAGTTAACATATAAATGTCAAATGCTAAAAATGAGGTGATATTATGTCAAATTGCAATACATGCCCTTCAGCTGCAACCTGCAGCAGTAAAGATGCTGGAACATGTTCAATTAAATTTAACCCGAACAACAACATTAAAAAGGTTATTGCTGTAATGAGCGGTAAGGGTGGAGTTGGAAAATCTACTATTTCAGTTCTTATTGCAAAAAAGTTAAGAGAAAAAGGTTACAAGGTTGGCATTTTAGATGCCGATATAACAGGCCCAAGCATTCCAAGACTTTTAGGGATTAAAGATAAAAGGGCAACAGGTAACGAAGAATTTATTTTTCCTGTGGAAACTGATGATGGAATAAAGGCAATGTCTCTAAACTTTTTAATGGAGGATGAAAATCAGCCTGTAATTTGGAGGGGGCCCATAATAACAGGTGTAGTTCAGCAGTTTTGGAATGAGGTTTTATGGGGGGATTTAGATTATCTTATAATCGATATGCCTCCTGGAACAGGAGATGTTGCAATAACAATAATGCAATCTATTCCGATTACGGGACTTATAATGGTTTCTGTTCCACAGGATTTGGTTTCAATGATTGTTGCAAAGGCTATTAACATGGCAAGAAAGATGAATATAAATGTTTTAGGTGTAATCGAAAATATGAGCTATATCACTTGCCCAGATTGTGGGAAAAAGATTAGATTGTTTAAAGGAGATTTTGAAAAGTTTATAAAGGATTTAGATGTGGAGTTTCTTGGAGAACTTCCAATGAATGAATATATGAATAATTTAGAATTATACAATGAAAATAAAGATAACATTTCAAAGATATTTGAGCCTATAGTAGAGAAAATATTAAAAAAGATAAATGGATAGGATTTTCCTATCCATTTAATATTATTAATACAGCTAAAGTTGAAAATATGCCAACAAATGTTCCAATTACAAGCTCCTTGGATGTATGGCGGTTCATTTTAAGCCTTGCCCACCATGTTAAGGGGAGAGCAATAGAAAATATAAGAGTTTTATATCCAATAAATCTAAAGGTAAAAGTTAAGGGACCAGAGACTCCGCATGCATGACTGCTGGCTTTTATTTTTATAACTTTGTTTATAAAAGTCAAGACAATACTTGATAAAAGATAAGATAGAAATATAATTTTTATTTTATAAGGTGCATTAAGATAAAAAGCTAATATTGTTCCTAGTATATAAGATAATACTCCAAAAATAAAAGCTAATTTTCTTTCACCCTCTCGTCCCTGTGCTTTGATAGATGGAATGAAATTTTGAATAAAGTAGGAGGATATAGGGATTAAAGTTAAAAATATGATGCAAAAATATAACCATTTTACATCGTTGAAAATAAATGTATTTTTATGGATAAATAGAATTGTAAATAATGCAAACATAGGAACAGTAGTAATAATGCTTATTATTTTAGCTAATTTCAGTTGCATAGTACCACCTCAATTTATAAAAATTTTAATAATAGAAGAAATAAAGGATGGACATTTGAATATTGTCCATCCTAAAATAAAACAACTTTTATAGTGAATCTTTATAGATTTCCTTTATTACTTCTCTTGTTGCTGGAATAGGTGCAACGCTTAAGAGGATGTCAAGGCCTGGTGTTGTTAAGGCAAGGTCAGTTAATTTATCTATATTATTTTCACTAAAGCCTAAATCTGTAAGTTTTTCAACAAGTCCCATTTGGCGCAACCAATTTTCCATTGCTTCTGCAGCGTATTCAGCTTCACCTGGAACTCCTAAAAGGTCTGGTGCTATTGGTGATAAAACATCAGCTAAAACTTCTGAACAAACAGGATATATTTGTTTTATAACTGCGGGAAGAAGCATTCCAAGTCCTAATCCATGAGCAAGATCAGGTTTTACAGCACTTAGAGGATGTTCAAGGGCATGTGTAAAGTGTAAAAGACCGTTATCAAATGAAATTCCTGCAATTAATGAAGCATATAATAGGTAATATCTTGCAGTTAAATCTTCAGGATGCATAAGAGCTTGTGGTAAGTATTTTGTTATAAGTCTAAATGCTTCTTTTGCAAGAAGTATTGAGAAGGGATTAGTTGTTTTAGTTGTTGCAGCTTCGATAATATGATTCATTGCGTCAACGGAAACATAAAGAGTTTGATTTCTTGGTAGCATAGTCATTAAAGAAGGATCGTCTATTGAATAAAGTGGATATATGCAGTCATATGCTATAGCTGGTTTGTATTCCTTTTCAGGTATGCTTACAACTGCAAATCTATCAGCTTCAGTTCCTGTTCCATGGGTTAAATTTATAGCGATGATAGGAACGGCCTTAGAAGGAGTAAATTTAAATTCATATAAATCTCTGCAATTTTTATCATGATATTCTAAAAGTATTGCCACGCTTTTTGCAGCATCAATAGCGCTTCCGCCTCCAATACCTATAACTGCTCTTGCTCCTAATTCTTTACCAAGCTTTGTAGCTTCGTCAACTTGGTCTGTTGTTGGATTTGGAGTTACTTTATTATAAAGAACATATTGGATTCCTGGGCATTAAAAGCTTCTACAACATGTTTCCATGCACCTGTTTTTTCATAAGCACCTTTACCAGTGACTACAACTACCTTATCAATTCCCCTATTTTTAAGGTCAGCACAAATGTCAAATATTTTTTTAATAGCCCCAACTCCAAAGAATACAGTTGTTTTATATCTTATTTCCCTAACCTCATTTATTGGTATTTTTGATTCCCAAATCACAGCCATCCCCCCATTGTTATTAATATAACAAAGAACCTAAAATTATTATCTCAGAAATATATTTCCAAGTCAAGAATAATTTTAAAGGGTGCAAAGCACCCTAACATTTACTAATCATTATATTTAATATAACATCATCAGTTATTGACATTCCTTGTGTTCCTACTTTTGCAAGGTTTGCTATTGTCTTTTCTACATCTTCTTCAATAATTCCATCGTGTTTTGAAACTTCAATGTCAGACATAGCTAAGAGGGCAGACTGAACTGCTGCTGAAGCTGAAGTTGCAAGTTTTAAAGCACAGCTTGGCTTAGCACCGTCGCATATCATTCCTGTAAGGTTTGCTATCATGTTTTTTATGGCTTTAACTATTTTATCATATCCTCCGCCAAGAAGATAGGTTATACCACAGCTTGCTCCTATTCCTGCGGCAACACCGCATCCACATACAGAAGATAACCTTCCTAAATGATTTTTAATATGGTAGGTTATTAAATGGCTTATAGCTATAGCCCTTGCTAGTTTTTCTTTATCATATCCTATTTTTTCTGAAACTGCAACTATGGGAAGGATTGCAGTAAGACCTTGATTTCCGCTTCCTGCACTACTCATAACAGGTAAAGTAGCTCCTGACATCCTAGCATCAGATGCAGCAGCAGTTAAAGCCATAGCGTAATTGTTTATATCATCTCCTAAAATTCCTTTTTTAATATTTTCCATTATCGTTTTTCCAACTTTAAGACCATAGTCTTTTGTTAAACCTTCATTGGCTATTTTTTTATTCATTTCTGCGCCATCAATAAGGAAAGCTATATCTTTAAAGTCAATTGATGTTGCAAAATCATATATTCCTTTAACTGAAAGAACTTCATTTTTATTAGATAAAGCTACTTCTTCTGTGTTGTTATTTAAAATTATATTTCCATTTTTCTCTACATAAACTATGTTATTGTGCTTTCCTTTAATAATAACCTTTACATATTCATTTTTAGAATAAAGGATGGCTTCAATATAAAGCTTGTCCTTTGTTTCTTTAAATTTAACTTTAACTTTACCACTTTGCAGAAAGTTTTTAGCTTCTTCTAATATTTTAGGTGTTACATCTTCAAGGAGTTTTAAATCCTTTAAAGAATTTCCCATAATACTTCCAATGGAAGCAGCAATATCAAGCCCTACCATTCCTGTATTAGGAACACCTACGCCCATTCCATTTTTAAATACATTCTTACTAACAAAAACTTCTACTCTTTCAGGAGAATCTTTAAGTTCATCTTTAGCTTTTGCACAGCATAGAGCTACTGCTACAGGTTCTGTACATCCTAAGGCAGGTATAACTTCTCTTTTTAATATCTTTAAGTATTCCATTTTATACACTCCTTTACTTTTTATCTTTAGGTTTAAATTCTATTATTTTTGATTTAAGTTCTTCTTCCGTGGTTATGTGAGTATGGTTATAAAGGTGTTTAGAGCAATAGGCATGTTTACCAGCACATTTTGTGCAGTATCTAAATTCCATGGTAGGATCATCTACATCGGTTATACCACAAACTGTACATTTATGATGGTACTTTTTAATTTTGGGGATTTGACTTTGAAATTGTTTTCTTCTTAAATATGATTTCTTTCTTATTTTTATTTTTGTAAATATTTCATGTCCAAAGAAAATTAAAAAGTTAATTACTGAAGATATAGCAGATATTTTTAATGACAAAGATCCAAACAATATAGTATAGAAAAGAGATAACCAATATAAATATCCTATATATTTAACCTTTATTGGAAAAATAAAAAATAAAAGTATTTCCATATTAGGGAATAGATACGAAAAAGCTAAAAATAATGAAAGATTAAGATAAAAAGAAGTTCCTTGGGTATTTGTTATAAACATGGCAATTATAGTTGTTAAAAGTCCTAGAAAGTAATAAATATTAAATTTAAAAGAACCCCAATAGTTTTCAAGGGATGTTCCTATCATGTAGAAAAAATAAAGGGTTATTAAAAGTCCTAAGGGGTTAAATGTAGGTGGAATAAAAAGAAATGTTACAAGACGCCATATTTCACCCTTTAGAATAAGACTTGGGGTAAAGGAAAGTTTTTCGATAATGAAAGGGTTAAATGTAGAAAATATGTATGTTAAAAAGGTTAAAGTAACTACATATAACATTAAATTTTTAATAGAATATTTATAATATTTGTTTTCAAGCTTATAAAGCCATTTCATTTTAATCATCCCTTCGATAGTTTTTGCTAATATTTATTATAACTCAAAATTAAAAAAAATTCATTATGTGATAAAAGTCACAGATTAGCATAAATACAAAAATTATAATTAAGACAGAAAAACTAAGGAGGTGTTGTTTAATGTTTTGTTTTCAATGTCAGGAAGCTTATAAGGGTGTAGGATGTGTATTAAAAGGAGTTTGTGGAAAAACTGATGATGTTGCAAAAATGCAGGACCTGTTAATATATGCTTTAAAAGGAATTTCATTATATAATGTTGTAGCGAAGGAAAACCAAATTCAACTTGAGGAAGTTGATAGTTTTGTAATGGAGGGATTGTTTTCAACAATTACAAATGTAAATTTTGATAAGCAATATTTTATAAATAAAATTAAAGATGCTCTTATGATTAGAGATAAAATTAAATATGTTTTAAAAGAAAAAGGAGTAAATCTAGATAATATAAATCATGATGCAGCGTTCTGGAATGGAAACGAAATTGATTTTTATAAAAAAGCAGAAGAAGTTAGTATATTGACAGAAAAAGATGAAGACATAAGATCACTAAAAGAGCTTATAACTTATGGTATTAAAGGTATAGCAGCTTATTTATATCATGCTTATCAGTTAGGATTTAAAGATAATAAAGTTTTTGAATTCATTCAAAGGGCTTTAGTTAAGACTTTAGATGATAACATTTCGGTTGATGAATTATTTAATCTTGTAATGGAAACAGGAAAATATGCAGTTGATACTATGGCTCTTTTAGATAAAGCTAATACATCAACATATGGACATCCAGAAATTACAAAAGTTAACATAGGGGTTAGGAATAATCCTGGAATACTTGTAAGTGGACATGATCTTAAGGATCTTGAAGAACTTTTAAAACAAACAGAGGGAACAGGCGTGGATGTATATACTCATGGTGAAATGCTTCCTGCTCATTATTATCCAGCTTTTAAAAATTATTCTCACTTTGTAGGAAATTATGGTAATTCATGGTGGCAGCAGGATAAAGAATTTGAAAGTTTTAATGGTCCTATACTTATGACAACTAATTGTTTAATTCCTCCAAAAGAATCATATAAAGATAGATTGTATACAACAGGTGTTGTTGGATTTGAAGGGGTAAAACATATACCTTTAGGTAAAGATGGAAAAAAAGATTTTACCCAGATAATAGAACATGCAAAGAAATGTAAACCACCTACAGAAATCGAACAAGGAGAAATATTAGGAGGATTTGCCCATAGCCAAGTTTTAGCTCTCTCTGATAAAATAGTAGATGCTGTAAAAAAAGGAGCAATAAAGCGTTTTATTGTAATGGCAGGATGTGATGGAAGAATGAAAGAAAGAGAATACTATACAGAATTTGCAAAAGCTCTTCCTAAGGATACAGTTATTTTAACAGCAGGATGTGCAAAATATAGGTATAATAAATTAGATCTTGGAGATATCAATGGAATACCAAGGGTTATTGATGCTGGACAATGTAATGATTCATATTCACTTGCAGTTATTGCTTTAAAGCTTAAGGAAGTGTTTGGTTTAAAAGATATAAATGAATTGCCTATTTCATATAACATAGCTTGGTATGAACAAAAAGCGGTTACAGTATTACTTGCTTTGCTTTATCTTGGAGTTAAAAACATACACCTTGGTCCAACTTTACCTGCTTTTCTTTCAAAGAATGTTATAAAAGTTTTAGTAGATAAGTTTAATATTGGTGGAATAAATAACGTTGAAGATGATTTAAAAATGTTTTTAAAAGCTTAGGTTTAAATACCTAAGCTTCAGACCGTCGACAAACCCCACTTTTCAAAAAACGAAAAGTGGGGTTTGAGTATTTTTACAAGCATTTTTGATAAATATTTTATAAATACAAAGAAATTTTTGCCCTTTCCAGGGCCGTTTTGTCCCT
>Ga0207429_10021_pt1 | contig 54407 bp, 54 predicted proteins | sample YelNats1bottle13_FD_187545 | JGI IMG/M metagenome (GOLD analysis project Ga0207429, IMG submission 187545) | Hot spring thermophilic microbial communities from Obsidian Pool, Yellowstone National Park, USA - site 1 bottle 13 (SPAdes) (version 2) | ecosystem: Environmental > Aquatic > Thermal... | reverse complement strand
TTGTTGATTGTTAGCATACTTATCCTCCTTTATTACTTCGTATATTATTATATTTCGACATAAAAAAAGAGAATCCTTTTTTTGTGATGGATTCTCTTTTTAAAATTATACTTTGTCAACAATCTGCACCCAAAGCATTGCTTTGGGTGATTTAAATATTTAAAAAATAAATTTTTTATGTTAAAATAATATTAAAGAGTTATATTTGCAGCAAACCTAATTTTAAAATAATACCTGATTAATCCTTGAAATAACTTACATCATTATATATTTGAATAATTTTCCAAATACACAACCGCAACTTCGCTGCAAAATTATTATATTTTAAAAATTCTTAAAGGGCTTAGATATAAGCAAATATCTATACTTTTAAAGTTTTAAAATTTAGGGTTTATATCGTCCCTATGAGGGAGGGAAACGAATTATTTGTTAAAGAAATGGTATGGCGTGCAAGTGGTTTATATCGTCCCTATGAGGGAGGGAAACTCTATCGAACTATCATATGTAGGAACAAAACCTAATGTTTATATCGTCCCTATGAGGGAGGGAAACAAGGGCGATTGGGTATTTGATGAAGAGAAAGCCAATCGTGTTTATATCGTCCCTATGAGGGAGGGAAACGGTCTTGGCACAATTAAGAAGCTTGAGGATTTAGTAGGTTTATATCGTCCCTATGAGGGAGGGAAACGGATTATAGAGTGTTATTGTTTTAGTCCCTGCCACATCGTTTATATCGTCCCTATGAGGGAGGGAAACGAAAATTACACTTATCATACATACGAGGTAAGAAGTGTTTATATCGTCCCTATGAGGGAGGGAAACAAACTTGAATGATAATCACTATAGTCAATCAAGATGGTTTATATCGTCCCTATGAGGGAGGGAAACTTAAAATCTGCACATACTCAAAGTAATAAAGACAAAGTTTATATCGTCCCTATGAGGGAGGGAAACTTTTTTAATTCTTGAAAGGTATATATATTATTATCAAGTTTATATCGTCCCTATGAGGGAGGGAAACTAATAGGAAAAAAATTTGAGGCTTAAATAAGCCTCAAAATTACATGATTTTATCTTCAATTTTTTTTGCAATTTCTTCGTTTATTATATTTTCTTCTTTTAGCTTTTTAAGGGCAATAAGGCCTAAGATTTGAAATAGGGATGTATATTTTCCTATGTCTATTATAGTTTTGTTTTGTTTTTTTACTGTATCCACATCTTTTTGAACTATTAAAGTCCATCCAGTATCGTTTATGTTAAAATAACATCCCAAAACTTCAATCCCCCTGTAATCTTTGTAGGGAATTGTTTTTGAAAAATCTATGCTGGTTTTTATTTTTTGTATATCTATTTTTAAGTTTCCTTTTGCCTCAGGAAAATATTTGGTATCTGTTAATAAAAGCCCGTTTTTATCTACTATAAGGGACTCTATAGTTTCATTGTTTTCAATTGATTTCATAAGAGTATTTAAAGACTCAAGATCTATTCTTGCACATACTGCTCCTTTTATATTTTCTTCATCAAATATAGGAACGGCAATATCTATATATAGTTTATCGTTTATTTTAATAACCTCCGACATTTTTTCAGCTCCACTTAAGGCACTTTTTATTACAAATGAATTTAAAAATTCTTTTTTGTTTATAATAAATCCGCATATTATTTCGTTTTTATCGGTTATAACGTATATTTCCCTATAAGAAGGCTTATTAAACTTCATATATTCTATCATTTTTGAGACTTGGTTTTTATTAAAATTTTGAGCCAATGTAAATTGAGCAAGGGCACTTAAATCGTATATAAATTCGTTCTTCCAATCTATTACAGAAACTAATTGTCTTCTTCCTAATATCTCTAAGGTTTTTGCAGTTTCTTCTATGCCGTTTTCTATGTTTATTTTATAAAAGGATGCGCTTGTAAATATTGTTGGGATTATTGAAATTATAAGGAGTAGAATATACCTTAAATATTTACAGTTTTTCTTTATAAACTTCATATTTATCACCTCTTAGTATATAATATTTCATGTTTAAAAGATTGGATTTTAAAAAAGAGGGATGATTATGAGTCAGCTTAAAAAACATTTTAGCAAAAGGGAAAAAATTTATGGGCAATACTTTACTCCCTTAGAGGTTTCAAGGTTTATAGTAAAAAGATGTTTAGATTATTTAAAAAAAGATATAAAGAATATAAGGGGGCTTGACCCTTCCTGTGGTGATGGGAGCTTTTTAAAGGCTATGCTTTTAGAGGGGATAGAATATTTTGAAGGGTATGATATAGATGAAAATGTATTTGAAAAATTAAGCTTTGATATTTTAAGCAAAGTAAAAATTAAAGATGGACTAATGTTAGAGGGTAAATATGATTTAGTTGTTGGGAATCCTCCTTTTTCTGCAAAATTTAATAGAATTTCAAAAAAAGATATTCTTGATGGCTTTAAGCTAGGTAAAGGTAGGAAATCTCAGGCTATTGAAGTTCTTTTTCTTGAGAAATTTATAAACCTTACAAAGGATAATGGGGTTATAGGAATAATACTTCCCTTAGGAATTGCAGGAGCTTCTATGCTTCAGTATGTAAGAAATTATTTAATTGAAAATATTGAATTAAAAGAGATTATTTATTTAAATCCGGGAATATTTAAAAATGGAGCAACTACGGTTATTATAATTGGGGTTAAAAATAAGGTAGATAACAAAGTTTGCAAATTTGGAATTTTAGAAGGATTAGAGCCTATAACTGTTAGATATGTTGAAAAAATTATAGACGTTAAAAACTTAAATCCAGTTTACTATTTTGAAAACGATAATGAAGATGGAGTAAAATTGGAGGATTTAATTTTAGAGATATTTTCAGGAAAGGGATTTTACAAGGAAGAAAGAAAGGAAAAGACAACCTATGAAAAAACTGATAAAATATATATAACTGCTAAAAATGTAGGATGGGGAACTTTTCAGGATAAAGATGTTTTATACTTTAAAGGGGACATAGAGGAAAAATATATATTAAAAGAAAATGATATTATAATGTGTAGGGTTGGTCAAGGAACCATGGGAAGATGTTTGGTAATTAATAAGGATTTAGAAGGAAGTATAGTAGATGATTGGTTCCATGTTATAAGGCTTAAAGATAAAAGGTATAGCCTAGCTCTTTGTGGATATTTTTTAACGGAAGACTTTAAAAGGAAGGTAAAAAAATATTGTATAGGCACGGGAACGCCTAATATATCAAAAAATAAGCTTTTAAACATTAAAATTCCTTTTGATAGGATTGTAAAGGTGTATAATGAAAATGAAGATAAAGATATACTTGAGTTAAGCAAAATAATAGAAAAAGAATTAAATTAAAGGGGGGTTATTTTGATAAATCCAACTATAACAATAGAAAATAATGAAATAAGCATAAATTTTTTAATCAAGAATAATGCATCAAAAATAAGGCTTAAAGAGAGAAAAAATGAGATGGGGGAAAGGTTTTTAACTTTGAATGAAGCTTTAGGCAATGAAAACGCTTATATAGAGTGGCAAATAGGATATGATACTAAGGTGAAGTCTAATAATGACTATAAAATAGAGTGTTTAAAGGGGAATGAATATATATATTATAAGCAAAAAAAGGATAAAACAGAGAAGAAGTATCCTGCCGAGCTTATGGTTATAATTAAATATGCTTTAGATTTAGGATTTTTAACAAAGGAAGATATAAAGGATATTTTAGATAAAGTTGATTATATATATGATAAAGATATGTATTTAGATAATCACCCTATTATAGGTAAGGATACAGGAATTTTTTTATACGATGATTTTAAAATATTTAACAGAATACTTCCTATGGCAATTTTAAAAGAAAAGGATTATTTTATTGAAATGGAAAGAAAACAAATGCAGTATGCAGCAGGATATCAGGTTATGGTCTATGTTTGCCCTTATTTTAAATCTTTAAACAAAAAAAGCCATGACACTTATTCATGGATTATAGATAAAGGTAATATTGATATATTTAAAAAGGTTTTATTATCCTTTTCTTTAGCTTCTAAACAACATAATAGGGATATAAAGGATCTTGTTAGGATAATTATAAGTTAGAGAAATTTTTAGAATTGAAAAAATATTTTTTGTAGTATATAATATAATTGTTCAAACGTTTTCATAATCATGAAAACGTTTGCAAAAGATAAGCTTTAAGGGGGGTTTTTATGAAAAGATTTTTAAGCTTTGTTATTGCATTTGTTTTAGTATTATCAACCTTTGTAGGATGTTCAAAGCCTACATCAAATCAATCACAAGATACTAATCAGCAAGGAGAGTTAAAGCCAGAAGAAGGAGCTACTATTGTTGTTTGGGAAAGTCAAGGAGCGGAAGGAGATTTTATAAAGTATGCTGCTCAAGAATTTGAAAAAAGATATGGTATAAAGGTTAAGTTTGAGCCGGTTGAATCAACTCAAACAGTGAACAAGCTTCAACAGGACGGTCCTGCAGGAGTTGGAGCAGATATAATTGCGGCTCCACATGATCAGCTTGGAAAAATGGTTGCAGCAGGGTTAATTCAGCCAAATCATAACCCAGAAAGATTTAAAAAAGACTTTTTAGAAGCTGCAGTTCAAGGGATAACCTATGAAGGAGAAATTTATGGTTATCCGATAGGTATTGAAACTTATGCTTTATTTTATAATAAGGATATTATAAAACAACCACCAAAGACTTTTGAAGAAATAATTGAGTTTGCTAAAAAGTATAACAATCCTAAAGAAAAAAAGTATGCTCTGATGTGGAATGTTGGGGATCCTTATTATTCATATAGCTTTTTATCAGCCTTTGGAGGCTATGTGTTTGGAAATAATGGAACAAATAAAGATGATATTGGATTAAATAATGAAGGTGCCATAGAAGGAGCAAAATATTTTAAATCATTAAGAAGCATATATGATGTAAAGCAAAAGGATGCTAATTATCAGTTTATGAGTGGACAGTTTGAAAACAATAAAGCTGCCATGATAATCAACGGACCATGGGCTGTTGCAGGATATAAAAAGGCAAAGGTTAATTTTGGAGTTGCACCACTTCCAACTATGAAGGGAAAACAACCAATTTCTTTTTCAGGAATTAGAGGATTATATTTAAGTTCCTTTACAAAGTATCCAAATGCTGCAAAGTTATTCCTTGATTTTGTAACTTCAGATGAACTGCTTTTAAAAAGATTTGAAATGACAGGACAAATTCCTCCGGTTAAATCTTTAATGGACAAACCTGAAATAAAGGATGACCCTATTGTTGCAGGTTTTATGGCACAGGCGCAATATTCAACTCCTATGCCATCAATACCACAAATGTCCCTTGTTTGGGAACCACTAGGTGCAGCTTTTTCAGCTATTTGGGATGGAAAAATGGAACCTAAAGAAGCTTTAGATAAGGCTGTTCAAATCATAAAGGATGCTATAGCAACTCAAAAATAATGGCATGGAAGGTATCTTCCATGCCTTAAGTTTAGATTAATGTTTTTACCTTTTTAGGAGGGGAAGATATGAAAAAGTCGCAGTTTTTGTCTTGTATATTTATGGGACTTGGACAAATATATAATAAACAATATTTAAAAGGCATTATGTTTATGTTAGTTGAACTAATTACTTTAATTAATATTCCTAATTTTGCAAAGGCGTTTTGGGGGTTATATACTTTAGGGGAAGTTAAATTTCATTATGTTAATGGAAGAGCTGTATTTGATCACTCTATATTTTTAATGCTTAAAGGGTTAATAGCTGTTTTACTGTTAATTTTAGTTATAATTCTTTATATATTTAATATTAAGGATGCTAAAGATTATACAAAAAAGAATACTAAAACATCTTTTAAAGATGCATTAGATAATATGTTTCCTTATATTGTTTTAACTCCGGGGCTTTTGTCTATTATGTTTTTAGTTTTACTCCCAATTATATTTACGGTTCTTGTTGCTTTTACAAATTATTCAGCTCCCTATCACCTTCCACCTAGAAATTTAGTTGATTGGGTAGGACTTCAAAACTTTAAGGATCTTTTTAAGATGGATATTTGGAGCAATACTTTAAAAGGTACATTAAAATGGACAATTATGTGGGCTTTTTTAGCTACGTTTACAAGTTATTTTGGAGGATTATTTTTAGCTATGCTTGTAAATTCTCAAGAAATTAAGCTAAAAAAGTTATGGAGAAGCATTTTTATATTACCTTATGCTATACCAGGTTTGATTTCTATGCTTGTTATGAGGCTTATGTTTAGTGGTCCTGGAATAATAAATGATATTTTAGAAAAAATAGGTTTGCAAAGGGTTGACTGGTTAACTGAACCTTTAAATGCAAAGATTGTTTTAATACTTATAAACTTGTGGCTTGGGGCACCATATTTTATGGCTCTTATGACAAGTATATTAACAAATATACCAAAGGATCTTTATGAATCGGCTGATATAGATGGAGCATCTTTTTTACATAAATTTTTTCATATAACTCTTCCGCTTGTTTTTTATTCAACAACCCCTCTTATAATAATGAGTTTTGCATACAACTTTAATAATTTTATGCTTATTTATGCGGTAACAGATGGAGGGCCTGTAAATCCTGATTATAGGTATGCAGGACATACTGACCTTTTGATTTCTTGGATATATAAAATGACTGTTGAACAACAACAATACCATATGGCTTCTGTTGTGACTATATTGATATTTATTATAATAGCACCTGCTATTGCCTTTTTCTTTACTAGAACTAGGTCTTTTAAAGAGGAGGATTTGATACAATGATGAGTCTTGAAAAAAATTTAGTTATTTCATCTTCAAGGAAGTTAAATCCTAAAAAGATTATGGTTAGGATTATTTTATATACTTTTCTAATAATAAATTCTATAATAGTTTTATTTCCAATAGTATGGATAATAGGGTCTTCTTTAAATCCTGGAGATAGTTTATATAGTTCAAGCATGTTCCCTAAAAATCCAACGTTTGTTCATTATGTAGAGCTTTTTACAAAGACGGATTATCCAATTTGGTATATGAATACGTTAAAGATAGCCTTTGCTAATATGATTTTATCTGTTATACTTACATCTTTTACTGCTTATGTTTTATCGAGATTTAAATTTAAAGGGAAAAAAATAACTCTTTTGACAATACTTATTCTTCAAGTTTTCCCAAGCTTTTTAACTCTTACAGCTGTTTATGTTTTGCTTATGCAGCTTAATTTATTAAACACCCACTTAGGTTTGGTTTTATTTTATTCCGCAGCCCAAATTCCTGGAAATACATGGGTTGTAAAAGGATATCTTGATCAAATTCCAAGAAGCTTGGATGAGGCTGCAAAGGTTGATGGAGCATCTAATTTTACAACTTTTACAAAAATAATATTGCCTCTTGCAAAACCAATTATTGTATTTCTTGCTCTTACAAGTTTTACAGGTCCATGGATGGATTTTATATTCCAAAGGCTTGTATTAAGGAGTGCTGATAAAAAGACTTTAGCAGTAGGTCTTTTGGAGATGGTTACAGGACAGTCTAATACTAAGTTTACAACTTTTGCGGCTGGAGCAATACTAGTTGCTATTCCAATTGTAATTATTTTTGCTTTTATCCAAAAGTATATTATAGAAGGATTATCTGCAGGTGCTGTAAAAAGCTGATGCCGCCAAATTTTGGCGGCTTTTTATTGTTTTGCGTTGATTTAATTTAAAGAATTAGATAATATTGATAATATGATAAAAGTTTTGAAGGATGGAGAATATGAAAAAAAGAATCTTTGAGATAGATTTTTTACGGTTTGTTGCTATTATCTTTATGGTTTTATATCATTTTGCATATGATGTTCAATATTACTTAGGTAAAGATATAAATTTTGAAGGGCTAGGGTGGACTTTTGTAGGTAAAACATCATCTTTTTTGTTTATATTAGTTTCGGGCATATCAAGTGGATTTAGCAAAGATAATATAAGGCGAGGAATTAAAACTTTTATTTGGGGATTGGTAGTTACATTTGTTACATTTATTTTTTTAAAAGAAGAATATGTAAGGTTTGGAATACTGCATTTTTTAGGCCTATGTATGATGATTTATCCTTTTCTTTATAATATTAACAGTATCGTTTTATTGATTTTATCCTTTATTTCGTTTTATTTAGGTTTATTTTTAAAAAAGATTACTGTTAATACTTTCTTGTTTTTGCCTTTTGGCTTGTATTATAAAGGTTTTTCTTCTATTGATTATTTTCCTGTGTTTCCTTATATTTCTATATATATAATTGGTATTATAGTTTATAAAAGTTTTTATAAAAAAGGAATAACACTTTTTAAAATTAAAGTAGGATTTATCGAATATATAAGTCAAAAATCTTTGGTTATATATTTAATTCATCAGCCAATTTTATTAGGGATTATTTATTTAATTAAATTATTTAGGTTATAAGGAGGATTGTATATGATATATTTTGATAATAGTGCAACAACAAAGCCTTATAAGGAAGTAGTTGATGAGGTTGTAGATTGCCTTACAAATAGCTTTGGTAATCCTTCCTCAGCCCACAGGCTTGGAATAGATGCAGAGAAAAAGCTAAATACAGCAAGGGAAAGGGTTGCAAAGCTTTTAAATGCTGAGCCTTATGAAATATACTTTACCTCAGGTGGAACAGAAGCTAATAATACAGTTTTAAAGGGATTGTTAAAAAAAGGGGACCATGTTATAACTTCATCAATTGAACATAAAAGCGTAAAAGAAGCTTTAAAACAGCTTGAAGAAGAGGGGGTTGAAGTTACATATCTTAAGGTTGATAGGGATGGAATAGTAGATTTGAAAGAACTTGAAAGTTCAATTAAAGATAACACAAGGCTTGTAACTGTTATGTATGTAAACAACGAAATAGGCTCTATACAGCCTGTTGAAGATATAGTAAGGATAGTAAGGGGTAAAAGCAAAAAAGCCAAGATTCATTTTGATGCTGTTCAGGCCTTTGGGAAGATAAAAATAGATGTAAAAAAGTTAGATGTTGACTTTTTATCCTTAAGTGCTCATAAAATTCATGGGCCTAAGGGAGTTGGGGCTTTGTTTGTAAGAAAGGATTTAAAGCTAAAATCCCTTTTAACCGGAGGAGGACAGGAGAGGGATTTAAGATCTGGAACTGAAAATGTTCCTGGAATTTCTGGATTTGGAGTTGCTGCTTATATTGCTTATAATAACTTTGAAGAAAATATGAAAAAGGTTAAAGATATAAAAAAATATTTTATTGAAAGGCTTTCAGAAATTAAGGATATTAGAATAAACAGCCCCCAAGATGATAAACATATAGATAATATACTTAGCGTATCGTTTTTAGGAGTAAGAGGGGAAGTTCTTCTTCATGCCCTTGAAGATTATGAAATTTATGTTTCAACAGGTTCAGCTTGTTCAGCAAAGAGAGTAGGACAAAATTATGTTCTCCCAGCAATAGGTCTAAATCAAAGAGAGGTTGAAGGAACTATAAGGTTTAGTTTTTCTCATATGAATGAATTAGAGGAAGTTGATAAAACAATAGATGCTTTAAAAAGTTTACTTAAGATTTTAAGGAGGGTAAAGAAATGAAAAAGCTTTTAGTAAAATATTCAAGTGAAATAACGTTAAAGGGTCTAAATAGAAAATACTTTGAAGATCTTTTAGTAAAAAATATAAAACAAAGAATAGGAAAAGAAGCTAAATTAATTAAAGAATCTGGAAGAATTATAATAGAAAATTATTCAGAGGATGTTATAGATAAGGTAAGAAAGGTATTTGGAGTTTTAGGAGTTGCTGAAGCTACGGTTGTTGAAAAAGATGTTGAAAAAATTGCTTTAGCAGCTGTTGAACATATGAAAAATATTGAATTTAAAACCTTTAAAGTTGAATGCAAAAGGCAGGATAAGTCTTTTCCATTAAATTCGTTAGAGCTTTCAAGAAAAATAGGAGGCTCTATATTAAAGAACATAAAGGGAATTTCTGTTGATGTTCACAATCCTGATGTTACTCTAATGATAGAGGTAAGAAATGAAGTATATATTTATTCAAACTTTTTAGAAGGTCAAGGAGGAATGCCATATAAAAGCGCTGGGAAGGGTGTGTTATTGTTATCCGGAGGAATAGATAGCCCTGTTGCAGGATATATGCTTGCTAAAAGGGGGCTTGAAATAATTGGAGTATATTATCACAGCCATCCTTATACTAGCGAGAGGGCAAAGGAAAAGGTTATAAGCCTTGCAAGAAAGTTAGCAGAATATACAGGTTCGTTTAAGCTTTATGTCGTTCCTTTTACAAAAATACAGATGGAAATAATAGAAAAATGTAGAGAAGATGAATTAACTATAATAATGAGAAGATTTATGATGAGTATTGCCGAGGAAATAGCCAAAAAAGAAGGTGCTCTTTGTCTTGCAACAGGCGAAAGTTTAGGGCAGGTTGCAAGTCAAACTTTAGAAAGCATGTTTGTTACAAACAGTGTTGTTTCAATGCCTGTATTTAGACCTCTTGTTGGTATGGATAAAGTTGAGATAATGGATATTGCAAGAAAAGTTGGAACATATGATATTTCAATTCTTCCTTATGAAGACTGTTGCACAATTTTTGTTCCAAAACACCCAAAGACAAGACCAAAGCTTGAAAATATTCAAAAATCAGAAGAGGCATTAGATGTTAAAGGTTTAATTGAAGATGCTTTAAGTAATGTTGAGATAATAAATGTTTAAAAATGGGTAAAAAAAAACCGGGGGGATCCCGGGGTTATGGGTAAATGGGTTGGGGTTTTTACAAGTTGGGGTTGTTGTCGCAATTTATATTATACCATCATTTTTAATTTTGTGTGTTAAGTTTTTGTAAAAAGTAATTATTTTTTGACGAAATGTGTAGAATTGTTTTGAAATAAATTATATTATATAAAATAAAGGAGCGGTTAAAATGGAAAAGTTTTTAACCCTTGGTATTGAAACAAGCTGTGATGAAACATCAGCTGCTGTAGTTTTAAATGGAAGAGATGTCTTATCTAATATTATATTTTCACAGGTGGATATACATAAAAAATTTGGAGGAGTTGTTCCTGAAGTTGCATCAAGAAAACATGTGGAAATAATTAGCGCAGTGGTTGATGAGGCGTTAAATTTTGCAGGAGTTAAAATAGATGATATAGATCTTGTAGCTGCAACCTATGGCCCAGGTTTAGTGGGGGCTTTGCTTGTTGGACTATCTTATGGTAAGGGATTGGCTTTTTCAACTAAAAAGCCTTTTATAGGGGTAAACCATATCGAGGGACATATTTGTGCAAATTACATAGAACACAAGCAATTAACTCCTCCATTTTTATGTTTGGTAGTATCAGGAGGACATACTCACCTTGTTCATGTAAAGGATTATGATGAATATGATGTATTAGGGAAGACAAGGGATGATGCAGCAGGGGAAGCCTTTGATAAGGTAGCAAGAGCTCTAGATTTAGGATATCCTGGAGGGCCTTTAATAGATAAGATTTCAAAGTTAGGAAATGAAAATGCTATTGATTTTCCAAAGGCTTATTTAGAGGAAGATTCCTTTGATTTTTCCTTTAGTGGCTTAAAATCAGCTGTATTAAATTATTTAAATAAAATGAAAATGCAGGGAATTGAAGTAAGAAAGGAAGATGTTGCAGCAAGCTTTCAAAGGGCAGTTGTTGAAGTTTTAGCAGATAAGACTATTTGGGCAGCTAAAAAGTTAAAAATAAAAAATATAGCGTTAGCAGGAGGAGTTGCAGCTAATTCTAGACTTAGAAAAGAACTTGAAAGGCTCTGTGGAAAATATGGATTTAACTTTTACTATCCTTCAAATATTTTATGTACAGATAATGCAGCTATGATAGCCTCAAGCGGATATTTTGCCTATAAAAAGGGAAGAAGGTCGAATTTAAGTTTAAATGCTTATCCTAATTTAAAAATTGGGGAAAGATTGTAGAAAAAATGTTGAAAATTTGTTGGATTTTGTGGACAAGTTTTTAGTTTTTTATTCTAGAACGTGTGGATAAGTGTGGACAACCATTTAAAATTCTATGCAGTTGGTGTGGATAAATATGTGGATAATGTGGATAATGCAAAATATTTGAAAAATTTTAATTAATTTAATTATTAACTATTGATTAAGAAATTTATAAGGTATTAAAATAAATGTAAAACTGTGTTGAATAGGAGGAAAATATGGAGCTTTATAAGTATTTTAAAGACGGAGTTAGGTATAATCTTATTTCCTCTGATGATGACAACGCCATGGATATTATTGCCCTTTATTTTAATTGGGCTTTAAAGAACAACAAAAAGTGTATATTTTACAAGCATGAACAAAATGTTGGAGAACTTGAGTTTTTCTTAGGACAGTGTGGATATAATGTTAAAGAGTTGATAGAAAGCAAAAGGCTTGTTATTGATAGCGCCTATGATTATTTTGTGGGTAAAAAAGTATATGTTAATACTCAAATTTTGGTTGATACTATTCAAAATGCTTTAAAGGAAGGTTTTTCTGGGGTAGCTATTGTAGCAGATAGATCATGTTTTTTTGAAAGCGAATATATAGAAGATATTTTATACCAGTATGAAAAAAAATTAGACTCCATCTTTAAAACATACCCTGCTTCTGCTTTATCTATTTACGATATAGATAAGTTTGGAGTGGATGGATTTTTTGCAATAATGCATTTAAATCCTAATTTTATTTATAAAGTCATAAACGAAGTTTTTGTTCATAATAAAGATATTGTAAACTTCTCCTATGAAGAAACCTTAGGTATAGTTTATACTTTCTTAAAACGCAGAGAAAAATCTGTAAGGGAAAGTAAAATATTTGGTTTTATAAGCGATTTAGCAACAGAAATATCCTACAAAAAAGATGAAAGGGAAATAGTAGAGACCACTTTAAAATATATATGCAGCACTAGCTATGCATCCTTTGGATTTGTTGACTTGTGTTTAGAAGATGGCCATAGCGATATTGTGGCATATAACCTTCCAGAGGAAATAATTGAACTGTATTACTCAAGCGATATTAAGGCTAAAGTTGAAGAGTATTTTGATAAGCTTAAATATGTTTTGGTTGATTTTAACGATTTAAATGATGACTATAAAGAAGTTTTTACAAAGTATAACGTTTATTCCTGTGCAGTTATTCCTATAAAATATAATGGTTTTAATTTTGGATATTTGTGGCTTGCTTCAAAGGATATAAATAGTGCTTTAAGTGAAAATGTTGAATTTTTATATAAAGTATGCCAAGCGGTTGCAAAAATACTTTTGCAATTTAAAAACTATAAAAAAATACAAGAAAGGATGTTTTTATCAAGCAAGCTACAAGCCTTAGGGGAGTTAACAGGTGGAATAGCCCATGAGTTTAACAACATTTTAACTCCGATTCTTGGATATGTTCAGGTTCTTAAGGATAAAATTCAAGATAAAGAGCTTTTAAAATACATAAGCATGATTGAAGAAAGTGCAAAGGATGGGGCAAAGATTGTAAGAAGAATTCAAGATTTTTCAAAAAAGAAAAGAAAAACTTGGGAGTTAGTTGATTTAGATAAGGCTATAATTTATTCTGTTGAAATAACTAAACCAAAATGGGCTTATGAGGCTCAAGTTGAGGATAAAAAGATAGATATTGTTTTAAATTTAAATTCTGGAGCTTATGTTGAGGGTATAGCAACTGAGGTTAGAGAAATATTTATCAATTTAATTTCAAACTCTATTGATGCTATGCCTTATGGTGGAAAAGTTGAGATTTCATCTTTTAATGAAGATAACTTTGTGGTGGTTAAGGTTAAAGACAACGGAGTTGGTATGAGCAAAGAAGTTTTATCTAGAATATTTGAGCCCTTTTTTACAACTAAGAATGAAAGAGGAAATGGTTTAGGGCTTCATATTGTATATAACATAATATCTTCTATGAATGGATTTATAGAGGTAAAAAGTAAAGAAAATGTGGGAACAGAGTTTACTATAAAATTTCCTAAAAAAGAATCTGGTTTGATTTGTGCTGAGAATGACTTAAATATTAAAGATAGTAAGAGCTTAAATATATTAATTATAGATGACCAAGTTCAAGTTGCCAATGTTGTATCTGAAATGTTAAAAATTCTTGGACATAATTGTGTAACAATATTAGATGCTAAGGAAGTAGATAAATTAGATTTAAAGGATTTTGATGTTGTAATGTGTGACCTTGCAATGCCAGATGTTTCTGGAGTTGAAGTTGCCAAAAGGGTAAAGTCAAAAAGTAGAGTTTACTTTATTTTAATGACAGGATGGGTTGGAAAGCTTAAAGATGAAGATCTTGCTTTTATTGATTATGTAATACAAAAACCTTTCTCAATGGAAGATTTAAAAAAGGCTTTGGAAGAGGTAACTTTTCAAAATCAAGAGTTTGCTGTATAATTTATTAGGAAAAGTAATTATTTTTAGAAAAGTATGTTAAATTATAATCAATAGGTTAGGTGATTGTATGCCCAAAAAAACTATAATATCAATGGCAGTTATAAAAAGACTCCCTAAATATTACAGATATCTTGGTGAACTTTTAAGAAATGATGTTGAAAGGATTTCTTCAAAGGAGCTTGCTGACAGAATAGGTTTTACAGCTTCTCAGATAAGGCAAGACCTTAATAACTTTGGAGATTTTGGACAGCAAGGGTATGGCTATAACGTAAGGCTTTTATATGAAGAAATAGGAAAAATTTTAGGTCTTACAAAAACTTATAATACTGTAATAGTTGGAGCAGGTAATATAGGTCAAGCTATTGCAAATTATACAAATTTTGAAAAGTTAGGATTTCATTTAAAAGGAATTTTTGACAGAAACCCAAAGCTTATAGGAATTAGCATAAGGGATATAGTCATTCAAGATGTTGACAATCTAGAGGATTTTTTAAAGAACAATCATATAGATATAGGAATCATATGTGTTCCTAAGGAACATGCTCAAAAGATAGCAGATATATTTGTAAGATGTGGAGTAAAAGGAATATGGAACTTTGCTCCAACTGATTTAAGTGTTCCTGAAGATGTTATTGTTGAAAACGTTCATTTAAGCGAGAGTCTTTTAACTTTAAGTTATAGGCTTAATGAAGCGGAACTTTTTAAGGGAAAAACTGGACGTTGACAAACGTCCAGTTTTTTTTATAATTTATACAAGATGTCGAATTTTGTTGAGGGGGATGGATATGAAAAGGATAATTAGTTTTTTTATTGTTTTATTTATTTTTATAACCAACTTTAATTTAAAGGTTAGTGCTTCATATTTTAAACCATATCAAGTTAAAATTATTTCAGATATAAATATTAGAAGTTCACCAAGTTTAAAATCAAAGGTTGTTGGAAAATATAAAAAGGGTTCGGTTGTCACTGTTTTAGGTAAAAATGGAATATTTTTAAAAACTAATAAAGGATATATATACAATAGTTCTAAGTTTATTGAAGCTTTTTATTCATTTAAACCTTATAAAGCTGTTGTTAAGGCTGATGTTTTAAACATTAGGCAGCTTCCAAGCTTAAGTAGTAAAATTGTAGGAAGATACTATAAGGGGAATATTATAACAATTATAGGTTCAACAGGAAAATTTCTAAAAACAAATAAGGGTTATGTTTTAAAGGATTATGTTAGTGTTTTTGAAGCAAATAGAAATGACAACGCTTTAGTAGGAAGATATTTAAAAATAAAAGAAGATGTATATTTGTTAAAAGGAACTGATGGAACTTTAAGTGACAGGCTTTTGATAAAAGGAAGAACTTATAAGATTTTAGGAGTTGAAGGGGATTATTATAAAATATCTTTTGGAAGTTTAAAGGGGTTTGTTCATAAAGATTATGTAGAAATTTTAAATAATGAGCCTTATGATAAGATTTCTTTAGCATGGCAGTATGTATATAACAAGTCAAGAAATCCTTATACCTATGATGAACCTTCAGATTATGTTAATATAAAATCTTCTTCTTTGGGTTTAAACGTTTTATCTCCTACTTGGTTTGATATAGTTGGAGACTATAAAAATCCTTCAACGATTGATGTTGAGAATAATGCAGATTTAGAATATGTAAAAAGGGCTCATAAAAATGGTTATGAGGTTTGGCCAAGGTTTGCTGAATTTAATTCCGAAAGGGCTTATGTTGTTTTTACTAATCCTTCTTTGAGAAGTAAAATAATAAATAAAATAGTATCTTATGCTAAAAATTATAATGTAGATGGTATAAACATAGACTTTGAAGCTTTAGGAATGAAAAACAAGGATTTGTTTACGGCTTTTGTAAAGGATTTATCTAGGGAGCTTAAAAAATATAATTTGACTGTTTCTGTTGATGTTACAAAAATATCTACATCTGATACTTGGTCAAGGTGGTATGATAGAAAGGAATTAATAAATTACGTTGATTATATGATTTTAATGGCTTATGATGAATATACGGAAAAATCAAAAACTCCAGGTTCTGTAGGGTCTTATCCTTGGGTTAAGGCATCTATTGAAGAATTTTTAAACTTAGGAATACCAAAGGAAAAATTAATTCTTGGGGTTCCTTTCTATGTAAGACTTTATAAAGTTGATGCTTATAATACTGTTTTATCTTCACAGGCTATATCTACTGAAAAGGTTTTAAGCTTAGTATCAGAAAATAATGGACAAGTGTATTTTGATGAAAAATCAAGGCAAAATGTTGCAGTTTATTACAAGAATGGTTACAAGTATATAGCTTGGCTTGAAGATGAAACTTCGATGGCTTGGAGATTAGATCTTTTAAATCAATATAGCTTAAAAGGATTAGGAGCTTGGTGCTTAGGGTGGGAAAGTAAAGTTATATGGGATGTTATAAAGTCTAAACTTAAATAGCCGGGTTAACCGGCTTATTTTTTTGGGTATAATATTTAAAAGAGGTGAAAGACAGTTAAAGAATTGTTGAGTTTGCCAAATTAATAGGTCAAAAGCCAAGAAGATGATTAAGGGGCTGACTGAAAATGATTAAAACATATAAAGTTATGCTTTTACCAAACAATAAACAAAGAACAAAACTCTTTGAATGTGCCGGTGTTGCAAGGTGGGCATATAATTGGGCATTGGAGCAACAACAAAATAACTATAAAAATGGTGGAAAATTTTTAGATGACAAAACATTACGAAAGAGATTAACGCAACTTAAACAAACAGAAGAATACAAGTGGCTTAATGATTATTCAAATAATATTACAAAACAAGCGATAAAGGATGCCTGTCAAGCATATAAAAACTTCTTTGAAGGTAGAGCAAAATTCCCAAAGTTTAAGTCTAAAAAAAGATAAAATAGAAGGAGGTGAATACCGTTACAGAAAAACTAAAAACATTAAAAAGTTAGAATTCCTTGTTCTAAAGACGCAAAGAAGGCTTAAAAATTATGGCAAATCAATATCATAACACTAAACGTTAGCTATTGATATGTACTCATACGTTAGTGGGGAATTTAAGCCTTCGGAGTGTCAAATAAACACAAGTAGGGTTAATCGAAAGTGGGCACGATGAACAAGGAAGGAAACATAAACTTTATAAGGTTTTATATATACCTTATAAAGTTTTGTAAGTTTTCTGTAACGGTGGTAATGTGGAGGTAAAGGAATATAAAAGGGGAATTGTTATAAAAGATGCTCAGGATTTTGAGCTTCAGCATGTTTTTGAGTGTGGTCAGTGTTTTAGGTGGAATAGGTATAAAAACGGATATATAGGGGTTGTATCAAAAAAGGCTGTTTTTGTTTACAAAGAGGAAAATGATGTTTACATAGAAGGAGCAAAAAAAGAGGAGCAGGAGTTTTGGAGAAAATACTTTGATATTGATAGAGATTATGGAAAAATTAAGAAGGAGCTAAGTAAGGATAAAATCTTAGCTGAAGCTATAAAATATGGACATGGAATTAGAATATTAAAACAGGAACCCTTTGAAACCCTTATATCTTTCATTATTTCAGCTAATAATAGAATTCCAATGATAAAAAGAGCTGTTGATAATATTTCTAAAAAATTTGGACAAAAGATAGCATTTAATAATATGGAGTTTTATTCTTTTCCTACGGTAGAAGAATTATCATTAGCTTCTGAAAAAGATTTAAAGGAATGCGGTGTAGGTTTTAGAGCTTTTTATATACTTGAAGCTGTAAAAAAGATAATTGATGAAAATATAAACTTAGATGATATACAAAAATTGGATACAGAAAATGCCTACAAAAAGCTTTTAGAGTTTAAAGGGGTAGGTCCTAAGGTTGCTGACTGTATTCTTCTTTTTTCTATGCAAAAATTTGATGCTTTTCCTGTAGACGTTTGGGTAAAAAGGATTATGCAAAAGTTTTATTTAGCTCCCGATGTTAGTCTTTTAAAAATTAGAGAATTTGGAAAAAATAAGTTTGGAAGTTTAGCAGGGTTTGCTCAGCAATATCTTTTTTATTATGCTAGGGAAACAAGCAATTCTATATAAATTTTAAAAAATTTCCTATAAATTGCATAAAAGATGAAGAAATTGAATGAAATAGAAAGATATTTGAGTTTATTTTGTAATACAAGCAAAATTTAATTAAATACCGCAATAATAGAAATTTGATAATATTATTCCAATTCTTTAATATTAAAAGTGTGATTAGCACTCATGCAAGGTGAGTGCTAACAAGATTACATAGTAAATAATGGTCATTTAAATAAAGATAAGCAAGGAGGGGTATCGATGAAGCTTAGACCACTTGGCGACAGAGTTGTTATTAAGAAGATTGAAGCTGAAGAAACTACAAAGAGCGGTATAGTTTTACCAGGAAGTGCTAAGGAAAAGCCACAAATGGCTGAGGTTATTGCAATTGGTCCAGATGTAAACAAGGATGATAAGATTGTATTAAATGTTGGAGATAAAGTTATATTCTCAAAATATGCAGGAAATGAAGTAAAGATTGATGGAGAAGAATATACAATATTAAACTTAAACGACATTCTTGCGGTTGTAGAATAATTCGCTAAGAAGGGGTGATTGAGATGGCTAAGGAAATATTATTTGGTGAAGAAGCAAGAAGAGCGATGCAAAGAGGTGTTGATAAGCTTGCTAATACTGTAAAGATTACATTAGGACCAAAGGGAAGAAATGTTGTTCTTGATAAGAAATTTGGTGCACCACTTATAACAAACGATGGTGTTTCAATAGCAAGGGAAATAGAACTTCAAGATCCATATGAAAACATGGGTGCTCAACTTGTTAAGGAAGTTGCAACAAAGACTAATGATGTTGCAGGTGACGGAACTACAACAGCAACTTTACTTGCACAAGCAATAATAAGAGAAGGTTTAAAGAACGTTACAGCTGGTGCTAATCCAATGCTTGTAAGAAATGGTATTAAAAAAGCTGTTGATGTTGCAGTAGAAGAAATAAAGAAGATTTCACAACAAGTAAAGGGAAGAGAAGATATAGCAAGAGTTGCTGCAATTTCAGCGGCTGATGAAGAAATAGGACAACTTATAGCAGATGCTATGGAAAAGGTAGGAAACGAAGGAGTTATAACTGTTGAAGAATCAAAGACAATGGGAACAGAACTTGAAGTTGTTGAAGGTATGCAATTTGATAGAGGATATATAAGCCCATACATGGTAACTGATGCTGAAAAGATGGAAGCAGTTCTTGATGATCCATATATACTTATAACTGACAAGAAGATTTCAAATATCCAAGACTTACTTCCAATACTTGAACAAATAGTTCAACAAGGAAGAAAACTACTTATAATAGCTGAAGATGTTGAAGGTGAAGCTTTAGCAACACTTGTTGTTAATAAGCTTAGAGGAACATTCACTTGCGTTGCAGTTAAGGCTCCAGGATTTGGTGATAGAAGAAAAGAAATGCTTCAAGATATAGCTATATTAACTGGCGGTCAAGTAATTTCAGAAGAGCTTGGAAGAGACTTAAGAGATGCTGATATAACAATGCTTGGTCGTGCAGAAAGAGTAAAGGTTACAAAGGAAACTACAACTATAGTTAACGGAAAAGGCGACAAGGATGCAATTAAGGCAAGAATTGCTCAAATCAAGGCTCAAATCGAAGAAACTACTTCAGACTTTGATAGAGAAAAATTACAAGAAAGACTTGCAAAACTTGCTGGTGGAGTTGCAGTTATAAAGGTTGGTGCTGCAACTGAAACTGAATTAAAAGAAAAGAAGTTAAGAATAGAAGACGCTTTAAATGCTACAAAGGCAGCAGTAGAAGAAGGTATAGTTCCAGGTGGTGGAACAGCATTTATAAATGTAATACCAGCTGTTGCTGAACTTGAAGCAAAAGAAACTGAACCAGATGTTAAGGTTGGTATAAGCATCGTTAAGAGAGCTCTTGAAGAACCACTAAGACAAATAGCTGAAAACGCTGGATTTGATGGCGCTGTAGTTGTTGAAAAGGTTAAGGCAAGCGAAAAAGGTATAGGATTTGACGCATTACATGAAAGATACATTAATATGATAGAAGCTGGTATAGTTGACCCAACTAAGGTTACAAGATCAGCTCTTCAAAATGCCGCATCAGTTGCTGCTACCTTCTTAACAACTGAAGCTGTTGTTGCAGATATACCAGAAAAGAAGGAAAACGGAATGCCAGGCGGAATGGCAGACATGTATTAAAATAAATCCCTCGGCTAAAAGCCGAGGGATTTTATAACATCTATAAGTTTTTCAAGTCTAAAGTATATTGGTTCTTTTATGTTATCTCTTTTGTAGTGAAAGTCGTTTTCGTCAAAGAGGTAGCTGTGAGTTATTGCTATTACTTTATCTTTGTTTTTTATTGCGTTTATTAACATATCTTTCAGAGTGTCAATATCAAAATATTCAAGTCTTAATTCATATGTATCACTTTTTGCGTATACAGGAATTGATTCAATTAAATGCTTAGTAACATTATTTTAAGACCTTTTGAGTATCGTCATTCATAGAAAAATATCCGCCTCTGTATGCTTCAATTGGACTTATCCCATGTTCTGCTAAATAATCTATACAGTTAAGAATAATTTGTTTTTGTTCTTCTTTAATTTTTTCAAGTATATTCATATGCATTCCCCCTTTTTATTTTAAGTTTAAGATATCAAATGACATTTTTTATGTCAACAAAAGGAGGGATATTATGAAGACATTGGGTTTCCCAAGGATGCATAAAGAGAAAAATGAAAGAAGAGATTTTACACCTAATTTTTTTAAAGCTTTAAGGGATGAAAATGTAGAAATATATCTTGAATACGGATATGGAAGTTGTCTTGGATTTAAGGAAGAAGATTACATAAAGGCGAATCCTAATATAAAGTTTACTACTAATAAGGAATGTTACAAAAAAGATATAGTTGTTGTTCTAAGGGCACCTGAATTTTATGAATTGGATTATATGAAGCAGGGAAGCATTTTAATAAGCATGCTTCATTATCCAACAAGACCAACTAGAGTTAAAAGGTTAAAAGAAAAGGGGATATATTCAATATCCCTTGATTCTATAAGAAATGATTTTTTAGAAAGAATGGTAGTAAACTATAAAGGAACAGCTTTTTATGGTATGGAGGTAGCCTTTAGAGAGTTAGAAAAGGCAATGAAAAGTTTTTATTCCAAGGATAGAGAGCCTATAAATGTTGCTATTATGGGAATGGGAATGGTAGGGCTTTATGCGGCTAAAGCAGCAGGGCATTTTGGATATGTAAAGGAGATAGAAGATAAGATAAATAATATAGGAGCAAAGGGAGTTTTAGTTGAGATGATCCCAAGAAATATAACAGAGGATGAAAAAGAGCTTATAAAAGTTTTAAAAAGGTGTGATATTCTTGTAGATGCTACTACAAGGAGTGACCCTACAAAATATATAATAAAAAATGAACTTATAGGGTATATGAAGTCCCATGCTATAATTTTAGATTTAACTGCAGATCCATATCTTACAGATACAAATCCTATCCAAGTTAAAGCTATAGAAGGTATACCAACGGGAAGCCTAGATAAATTTGTTTTTTATCCTGATGATGAGGAATATGATAAAATTCCAAAGGAGGTTAATACAAAAAATAGAAGGATAGTAGTAAGCTGTAATGCTTGGCCTGGAGTAAAGCCTTTGGAGTGTATGGAACTTTATGGTATTCAAGTATTACCTATTTTAAAAAAGGTTATAAATTTAGATATAAAGGATTTTACAATAGATAGCCCTGATTTTATAATAAGAGCTATTTACAGGGGAACCATAGAATATTATGAGAAAGAGAGATGTGTATAGCCAGGCTTTTGCCTGGCTTATTTTGAATACATAAGGGTTAACCTTATAATTCTTCTTATAATTCTTCTAGCTGTAGGTAGCGGTATTCCATATGCTCTTAATACCGCAAATATTTGAGGATCGTTTTTTTCAATTTTTTTAAGTATCTCATCAACCTTAGTTATTTCAGGACTTCTTTCATCTTCAGTTTCTTCAAGGTCTATTATAGTTGGAAGCATGGGCATCATAGGCATAATTGTATTTGGCATATATGGATTTAAATGCATAAAAGGACACATTGGTATTTGATACATAAAAACCACCAATTTTAAATTGCTTACAATAAAATAAATATATGTTTTAAGGCAAAAATATGATATATAATTATCAAATTTTAACATAGAAGTATATTATATACTGTAGGGATTGTATCTGGGGGAAATAGTAATGATTAAGGATTTTATCAAATATGTAGGTCCGGGTCTTTTAATAACAGTAGGCTTTATAGATCCTGGCAATTGGGCCTCAAATGTTGCTGCAGGTTCCTATTATGGATACAAGCTTCTTTGGATGGTTACTTTATCAACTATAATGCTTATAATTTTACAACATTCAGCTGCAAAATTTGGAATTGTAACAGAAAAAAGCTTATCTCAAGCAGCAGCTTGTTATCTTAATCCTTATTTAAGTAAGTTTATATTGATAGGAGCCTTTTTAGCTTCAATTTCAACAGCCCTTGCGGAAATATTAGGAGGAGCCATAGCTTTGAAAATGCTTTTTAATATTCCCTTTAGATTAGGGGCTATTATAATTTCTGTTATTTCTTTTATTATGATATACACCAATTCCTATAATAAAATAGAAAAATGGATAATTTGCTTTGTGTCTTTGATAGGATTTTGTTTTGTATTTGAACTTACTTTAGTGGATATTGAATGGAAAAGTGCAGCTTTAGGTTGGATCTTTCCTTCTTTTCCTAAAGATTCTATTCCTATTATAATGAGCGTCCTTGGTGCCGTTGTTATGCCCCATAATTTGTTTTTGCATTCAGAAATAATTCGAAATAAAAATTTTGATTTGTCTAATAAAGAGACCTTTAAAAAACAAATAACTTTTGAGTTTTTGGACACGTTATTTTCCATGATAATAGGATGGGCAATAAATAGTGCTATGATAATAGTTGCTGCTACAACTTTTTTTAAAAATGGAATTGGAGTTGAAAAATTAGAACAGGCTAAGGTTCTTTTAAAACCTATTTTGGGAGAGGCTGCCTCCCTTGTTTTTGCACTAGCTCTTTTATTTTCAGGAATATCCTCAAGTGTTACAGCAGGTATTTCAGGAGGGGTTATATATTCAGGGATTTTTAAAAAGACTTATAATATTAAGCAAAGGGAGAGTAATATAGGAATTATAAGTACCTTTTTAGTTTCTTTATTTATAATATTTTTTATTAAAGATACCTTTAAAGGCCTTGTTATATCCCAAATAATTTTAAGCCTGCAACTTCCTTTTACTATATTTCTTGTTATATATTTAACATCATCAAAAAAAATTATGGGAGAGTATGCAAATAATTTAATTTTTAAAATCTTGCTTTGGGGTATAGGAATTATAGTGGTTATATTTAATATTTTGCTTATTTTTAAAATATGATTACTAAGCGGTCCAAAAGGTTAGGGGCAATTTTTGTTGAGGGTTTTTAAAGTAGAATATATAATAAATAAAGAAAAGGGTTTTTAAAAGGGGGATTTTAAATGGATAGATATAGTAAGTTAGAAAAGCTAAAGGACATACTAAAGGATATGGAAAGCGTTTTAGTAGCTTTTTCAGGGGGAGTTGATAGTTCATTTCTTTTAAAGGTTGCAAGGGATGTTTTAAAAAGTAGAGTTTTAGCTGCAACAGCAGTTTCTTATATATATCCTTCTTGGGAAATAGAAGAAGCAAGGCAGCTAGCAAAGGAGTTAGGGATTGAGCATATTGAAATTAATTTTGATCCTTTAAAGGAGGTTGAGGGATTTAAAAATAATCCTTATGATAGATGTTATATATGCAAAAAGAGCATATTTTCAAAGCTTGTTACTCTTTCAAATGAAATTGGTATAAATTATGTTGTTGATGGAACGAATTTTGATGATTTAAAGGATTTCAGGCCTGGGTTTAAAGCGTTAGAGGAACTTAAAATAAAAAGTCCTCTTTTAATGGCTGGTCTTACAAAAGAGGAGATAAGATCTTTAGCAAAGGATATGGGGCTTAAATTCTATAATAAATCTTCTTTTTCCTGCCTTGCAACAAGGGTTCCATATGGGGAAGAGTTAAATAAAATAAAGCTTAAGATGATAAATGATGCAGAAAAATTTTTGTTAGATAAAGGATTAAAAAACGTTAGGGTAAGGTGCCATAAAGATTTAGCAAGAATAGAGGTTTTAAAGGAAGATATTGTTAAGTTTTTTGATATAAAAATGATAAACGAGGTTGAAAAAACATTAAAGGATATAGGATTTAAATATGTATCATTAGACCTTTCAGGATATAAAATGGGAAGTTTAAATATGGAGGTAAAATGATGGATAGGGAAATTTTAAGGGATATTTTAATAAAAGTAAAAGAAGGGGATTTGGATATAGATTCTGCTTTAGAAAAATTTAAGGATATACCCTTTAAAGATTTAGATTTTGCAAAGCTTGATTATCATAGAGCCCTAAGAGTTGGATATCCTGAGGTGATTTTTGCAGAGGGAAAAGATATAGAACATCTTAAGCATATACTTTTAGATATGATAAAAAGAGAAATTACTGCTATTGCAACTAGAATGAGTAAAGAGACTTATCAAAAAATAAAAGATATTTCGGATAAAATGATATATCATGAACTTGCAAGAATACTGGTTATAAACCCTAAGGAAAATGAAAAGATTGGTAAGGTAGCAATAGTAACCGGAGGGACAGCAGATATTCCTGTTGCAGAAGAGGCGGCAGTAACCCTTGAAACTTTTGGGAATAATGTTGTAAGAGTTTATGATGTTGGAGTTGCAGGAATACATAGACTTTTTTTGAATCTTGATAAGATAAAAAGTGCAAACTGTATAGTTGCAGTTGCTGGAATGGAGGGAGCTCTTCCTTCTGTTATTGCAGGACTTGTAGATGTTCCTGTTATTGCTGTTCCAACAAGCGTTGGATATGGTGCAAATTTTAAAGGACTTTCTGCGCTTCTTACTATGTTAAATTCCTGTGCTGCAGGAATTTCTGTTGTAAATATAGATAATGGTTTTGGAGCAGGATATATAGCTTCTTTAATTAATAAAGGATTTTCAAGAAATGGAGTGATAAAATGATACTTTATTTTGATTGTTTTTCAGGAATAAGCGGAGATATGGCAGTGGGTGCTCTTTTGGATGTTGGCGTTCCTAAGGATTATTTTTTGGAAAACTTAAAAAAACTCAACATAGACGATGAGTATGAAATAGAAATTAAAAAAAGTAATAAAAATGGCATTGAAGGAACTGATTTTTATGTTTATATAAAAGACAATATAAAACATGAAAGGCATTATGTTGATATAGTAAAGCTTATTGATGAAAGTAGTTTAAATGACAACATAAAAAGAATTTCTAAGAAAATATTTAAAATATTAGCAGAAGCAGAGGCTAAAGTACATGGAAAGAGTATAGAAGAAGTTCATTTTCATGAAGTTGGAGCGGTTGATTCAATAATTGATATTGTAGGAGTGGCTATTTGTATAGATTATCTAAAACCTGATAGGATAATATCCTCTTATGTAAATACAGGAAGTGGGTTTGTAAAATGTCAGCATGGAGTTTTGCCTGTTCCAGCTCCTGCAACTTTAAATATTTTAAAGGATGTATACATATATTCTGATGAAAGAAAGTTTGAACTTACAACTCCTACAGGTGCTGCCATTTTAAAGGGGCTTTGCAGCGAATTTGTTGAAGGTTTTAATATGAAGATAAAAGCTGTCGGGTATGGGTGTGGTAAGATAAATAGTGAAAAACCTAACGTTTTAAGGGTTGTTCTTGGAGAAGAAAATGAGGATGATATTGTTCTTCTTGAAACAACTATAGATGATATGAATCCTCAAATTTATGGTTATGTTATGGATAAATTGTTTGAGTTAGGGGCCCTTGATGTTTATTTTACACCTGTTTACATGAAAAAAAATAGGCCAGGGATTGTTATGTCAGTTATTACAAAGGTAGAAGATGAAGAAAATATAGTTGAAACAATCTTTAAAGAAACTACTACTATAGGAATAAGAAGGTTTGATATAAAACGATATGAACTTCAAAGGCAGATAGAAAGGGTTAGTACTAGTTTTGGAACGGTAAGATTTAAAATTTCAAAATATAAAGGTGAAGTTGTAAATATATCTCCTGAGTTTGAGGATTTAAAGAAAATTGCAAAGGAAAATGATTTACCTTTAAAGGAAGTTTATTTAAAAGCACAATTGGAAAAATAATTAAGCTTGACGAAATTTTTTTAAAATTATATAATATCAAAAAATAAATAGATTAAGCTACCTACTCATATAATCCAAGGAATATGGCCTTGGAGTCTCTACCGGGTGGCCGTAAACTACCCGACTATGAGTAAGGCTTAATATGCTTTTTTGGCATACTACGCTTTACTCGTAGTATGCCTTTTTATTTTACAAGAAAAGGGGGATAACATGGCAAAGATTTTAAAGACTGCTTATACCTTTGATGATGTTTTATTAGTTCCTCAAAAATCTGATGTTTTACCAAGGGATGTTGATGTTTCCACATATCTTACTAAGAAAATAAAGCTTAACATTCCAATAATGAGTGCAGGAATGGATACTGTAACTGAAGCTAAAATGGCAATAGCTATAGCAAGGGAAGGCGGAATTGGAATTATTCATAAAAACATGTCTATTGAAGAACAAGCTTGTGAAGTTGATAAGGTAAAGCGTTCAGAACATGGAGTTATTACAGATCCTTTTTATTTATCACCAGAGGATACAATTCAGGATGCAGACAATCTCATGGCAAAATATAGAATATCAGGAGTTCCAATAGTTGTTGGAAAAAAGCTGGTTGGAATTATTACAAACAGGGATATAAGGTTTGAAAAGGATTATACAAAAAAGATAAAGGAGGTTATGACTAAGGATAATCTTATAACTGCACCTGTTGGGACAAGCCTAAAGGAGGCAGAAGAAATTTTAAAAAAATATAAAATTGAAAAACTTCCCCTTGTAGATGAAGATTTTAACCTAAAAGGGCTTATAACTATAAAGGATATAGAAAAGGCTGAAAAATTTCCAAATGCAGCAAAGGATGAAAAGGGTAGGCTTTTAGTTGGAGCTGCTGTTGGAGTTTCCAAGGATATGCAGGATAGGGTAAAGGCACTTTATGAAGCAGGGGTTGACGTTATAGTTATAGACACTGCCCATGGGCATTCAAAGGGAGTTTTAGATGCAGTATATAACATAAAAAATAAATATCCAGATCTTCAAGTAATAGCAGGAAATGTTGCAACGGCTGAGGCAACAAGGGATCTTATAATTGCAGGAGCTGATTGTGTAAAGGTTGGAATAGGTCCAGGTTCTATTTGTACTACAAGAGTTGTTGCAGGCGTTGGGGTTCCACAGCTTACAGCTATAATGGATTGTGCAAAAGAAGCTGAAAAGTATGATGTTCCTATAATTGCAGATGGAGGTATTAAATATTCAGGGGATATAGTAAAGGCCCTTGCCGCAGGAGCTAATGTGGTAATGATTGGAAGTTTGTTTGCAGGATGTGAAGAAAGCCCAGGAGAGGAGGAAATATACCAAGGAAGAAGATATAAAGTTTATAGAGGTATGGGTTCTTTGGGAGCTATGCAAAAAGGAAGCAAGGATAGATATTTTCAAGAAGACTCCAAAAAGCTTGTTCCTGAAGGAGTTGAGGGAAGAGTTGCATATAAAGGACCTGTAAGTGATGTAATATATCAACTTGTTGGGGGATTAAGAGCAGGTATGGGATACTGTGGAGCAAAGGATATAAAGGAACTTCAACAAAAAGCTGTATTTGTAGTTCAGACATATGCAGGTCTTAGGGAAAGCCATCCCCATGATATACAAATTACCAAAGAAGCTCCAAATTATAGTGCTAGCCACTCAACTTTTTAAAAATTTGTTTTTAGGAGGATACTATGAGGGAGTTTGTATATATAATTGATTTTGGAGGACAGTATTCGCAGCTTATTGCAAGAAGAGTGAGGGAAAATGGAGTATTTTGTGAGATAATTCCTTATGATGAAGCATTAGAAAAAATAAAGCAAAACAGCCCTAAGGGTATAATATTTTCTGGTGGTCCTAATAGTGTTTATGAAAAGGATTCACCTAAAGTAGATTCTGAAATATTTAGTCTGGGTATTCCTATTTTAGGTATTTGTTATGGCGATCAGTTAATTGCTCAAAGTCTCGGTGGAAGGGTAGATAAAGCTAAAGTTAGGGAATATGGAAATACTTTAGTTAAGTTTGATATAAGTTCTTTATTATTTAAAGGTCTAAAGGAAGAAGGTATATGTTGGATGAGCCATACAGATGAAATAGTAAAGCTTCCTGAAGGTTTTAAAATAATAGCTTCTAGTGATAATTGCAAAATTGCAGGTATGGAGGATGAAAAAAGAAGGATATATGGTCTTCAGTTTCATCCCGAAGTTTCTCATACTCAGTTTGGAAGGGATATTATAAAGAACTTTTTATTTAATGTTTGTAAATTAAAAGGAAATTGGAATATGTCTTCCTTTATTGATGAAAAAATAAGGTATATAAGGGAAGTTGTAGGCGATAAAAAGGCTATTTGTGCTTTATCAGGTGGAGTAGATTCTTCAGTTGCAGCAGTTTTAGCTTATAAAGCAATAGGGAATAATTTGACATGTATATTTGTAGATCATGGTTTTTTAAGGCTTAATGAAGCTGAAGAGATTTACAGTATTTTTAAGGAAAAATTTAATATAAATGTTATAATGATTGATGCAAAGGAAAGATTTTTAAGAAGGTTAAAAGGCATTTCTGAACCAGAGAAAAAAAGAAAGATAATAGGCGAAGAGTTTATAAGGGTTTTTGAAGAGGTTTCAAGTAAGATAGAAAATGCAGAATTTTTAGTTCAAGGTACAATATATCCAGATGTTGTAGAAAGTGGAACAAAAACTTCAGCGACTATAAAAACTCACCACAATGTTGGAGGACTTCCTAAAGATTTAAAATTTAAATTAATAGAACCATTAAGAGAATTATTTAAGGATGAAGTTAGGGAGGTTGGAAGAAAGCTTTCTTTACCTGAAGAGTTAATATGTAGGCAACCTTTTCCAGGTCCTGGACTTGCAATTAGAGTTTTAGGAGAGGTTACAGAGGATAAATTAAACATATTAAGGCAAGCAGATTTTATATTTGTAGAAGAGATAAAAAAAGCTGGCCTTGATAAAGAAATATGGCAGTATTTTGCTGTTTTACCAGATATAAAAAGCGTCGGTGTAATGGGAGATGAAAGAACATATTCCCATACCATTGTTTTAAGGGCGGTTGAAAGTGTAGATGGAATGACTTGTGATTGGTTTAAGATACCTTATGATGTTCTTTCAAAAATTTCTTCAAGGATTGTAAATGAGGTAAAGGGAGTAAATAGAGTTGTATATGATATAACAAGTAAACCACCTGCTACTATTGAGTGGGAATAAATTTTAGCTTTACAAAGCATTGTTATTTGATATATAATTTTTTTAGAAAATTGAATAAAGTCAAACACTAGGGGAGATGGATGAGGCCATCTGAGAGTAAGGTCCGATGAAACCTTAGACCCTTTGAACCTGATCTGGGTAATACCAGCGTAGGGAAGTGTTAGAAAGTTAGCACTACTCTATTTTGCTGGGTAGTGCTTTTTTGCACTACCACTGCGCTGGGGTAGTGCAATTTTTTTTAGGAGGGAGATAATGGCATTTATAAATGATGAAAAGGTTGACTTTAATGGAACAATTCTAGAGCTTTTAGAAAAGGAGGGATATGATAAAGATAAAATTGTGGTCCTATTAAATGGAGAAATTTTAAAAAAGGATTTTTGGGATGAAGTTTTTCTAAAACAAGATGATTATTTAGAAGTTGTAACCTTTGTAGGAGGTGGTTAATTTGTGTCTTGTTTTAGGAGGAAAGAGGATTAAATCAAGGCTTTTTGTTGGAACAGGAAAACTTCCAAATTATGAACTTATAAAAGATATTATAAAAGAAGCAGATATAGATGTTGTTACTGTTGCTGTAAGAAGAGTTTCTAAAGATTCTACAAGAGAAAATATATTAGATTACATACCTAAAGATACCATAATCATGGTAAATACATCAGGAGCAAGAGATCATAAGGAAGCTATAAAAATAGCTCTTATAGGCAGGGAACTTACTAATTCAAATTGGGTTAAAGTAGAGATAGAAGCTGATACAAAATATCTTCTGCCTGATAATGAAGAGACAATAAAGGCCTGTCAAGTCCTAGTTAAGGAAGGATTTAAAGTTTTCCCTTATATATCTCCTGATCTTATAGTTTCCAAAAAACTTGAAGATATTGGAGTATGTGCTGTAATGCCTCTTGGAGCACCTATTGGGACGAATAAAGGATTGGTTGCTAAAGAGCTTTTAAAGACTATAATAAACGAGATAAAAATTCCTGTTATAGTTGATGCTGGAATTGGAAGGCCATCCCATGCAGCAGAGGCTATGGAACTTGGAGCAGAAGCTTGTCTTATAAATACTGCTATTGCTACGGCAAAGGATCCTATTAATATGGCAAAGGCTTTTAAAATGGCAATAGATGCAGGACGTAGGGCTTATGAAATTGGAATATTAAAGGAAAAGGAGTATGCTGATGCGTCATCACCTTTAACAGGATTTTTAAGAGGTGTTTGATATGAACTTAGATGAATTTGTTAATCTTTATGAAAAGCATAAAAAAAGGCCGTCTAAAAAAGATGCTATTGAGATTTTAACTAAAGATGAAATAACAGAAGTTGATTATATAAAACTTTTAAATTGTTATGATTTAGATGTTTTAGAGGTTGCAGCAAGAAAAGCAAAGGATATTACGGAGAGATATTTTGGCAAAAACATATTTTTATATGCTCCCCTTTATATATCTAATTTTTGTTCTTCTGGTTGTATCTACTGTGGATATTCTTGTTTTAACAAAATCAAAAGAAAAAGGCTTAACATAAATGAAATAGAAGATGAAATGAAAGCTTTAAAGAAAAAGGGGTTTCAAACCATTCTTATTTTAACAGGTGAGGATAATACAAAAGAGGGTTTTAATCATCTAAAAGATGCTGTAAGGTTTGCAAGAAGGTACTTTTCAGAGGTTTTGATTGAAACTTCTCCATTAACATTGGAAGGCTATATGGAGCTTGTTAATGAGGGATTGACAGGAGTTACTTTATATCAAGAAACCTATGATTTAGATACTTATAAAAAAGTTCATCTTTTAGGGAAAAAGAGGGATTTTAAAGCTAGACTTTGTGCAATTGAAAGGGCGATTGAAGCTGGAGTTAGGGAAGTAAATATAGGCTGCCTTTTAGGCCTTTGTAGCGATTATTTAAAGGATGTATTTTTGCTTTCTATGCATGCTATGTATCTTCTTAAAAAGTATTCTAAAGTAGAGCTTTCAATATCCTTTCCTAGGATAAGACCTTTTAAGGGGATGAAGTTTAATTATACAGAGGTTAGCGATTTAGAACTTGTAAAATTTATAGTTTATACAAGATTATTCTTAAAAAGTGTAGGTATTAATATTTCAACAAGAGAAAGGAGCGATTTAAGGGATAATTTAATAGGCCTTGGCGTTACAAAAATGTCAGCTGAATCAAAAACTAGTGTTGGGGGGTATTCTAAAGAAGGCCATTCTTTTGAGCAGTTTGAGGTATCTGACAAAAGAAGTTTGGATGAAATTATAAAAGTTATAAGGTCTAAAGGCTATAATGCAGAATTTACAAATTGGGTGATGATATGAGGAAGGTTTTATTGAATTACATGTCAAAAGAGCAGTTAGAAAAAATAGAAAATACAAAAGTTTTTATAGTAGGATGTGGAGGATTAGGTTCTAATGTTGCCAAAATTTTAGTCAGAACGGGTTTTTTAAATCTAACTTTAATAGATTTTGATGTTGTAGAGTTTAAAAATTTGAATAGGCAAGATTTTTACACAAATCAGATAGGAGCAAAAAAAGTTGAAGCTTTAAAAGAAAATCTTATGAGAATTAATAAAGATATTTTCGTAAAGACTTTAGATTTAAAATTAACCGATAAAAATTTAGACTTGCTAAAGGATGCAGATGTAGTCATAGAAGCAGTTGATAAGGATATTTATAAGAAAATGATATTTGAATATTGCATTGAAAATAGTATTAAAGTTGTGTGTGCCTGTGGTATTGCCGGATTTGGAGATTGTGAAAATATAAAAATTAAAAGAGGTAAGTTTTTTTCAATAGTTGGAGATTTTCAAAAATCTGTATACGAATTTAAACCCTTAGCTCCTAAGGTTATGGCTGTTGCAAGTTTACAGGCAGATGAAGTTTTAAGGATGGTGATAACATGAAAAGTGAAAAGTTAAAGCTTTTTAAAGATTACAATCTTTATTGTATTACAGCAGAAGCTTTATCAAAAGGGAGAAAAAATGTAGATGTAGTAGAAAAAATGTTAAAAGCGGGAGTTAAAATAATCCAGTACAGAGAAAAGAAAAAAACTCTAAGAGAAAAACTCTTAGAGTGTGAAAAAATAAGGCAAATGACATTAGATTATGGGTGCATATTTATAATAAACGATAATATTGAAATTGCAAAGATGGTTTTAGCAGATGGAGTTCATATAGGGCAGGATGATTATCCGCTAGAGAGGGTTAGAGAATTTTTAGGGGATGATTTTATAATAGGTCTTTCAACCCATTCAAGGGAGCAGCTTATTGATGCCCATAAAAGGGGGGCAGATTATATAGGAGTAGGTCCTGTATTTAAAACATTTACTAAAGAGGATGTATGTGATCCTGTAGGATATGAATACTTGGATATTGCAGTTTCTGAAAGCAAAATACCCTTTGTTTCAATTGGTGGAATTAAAGAGGATAATTTAGAGGAGGTTTTAAAAAGAGGAGCAAGATGTGTTGCAATGGTAAGCGAAATAGTTGCAGCAGAGGATATAGAAGGGAAAATAAAGGCTATAATGGACAAGCTAAATTACTGGAGGGATAAAGGTGGAAACTCAAAGGGATTACGCTAAAAAAGGAATTTTAACGGATGAGATGAAGAAAGCTTTAGAAATAGAAGATATAGAAGAAAAGAGTTTTTTGCAAAGGATAGCTGAGGGAAAGATTGTAGTTCCTGCAAATAAAAATAGAAAAAGAAAAAGATATTTTGCAATAGGAGAGGGAACTTTAGTTAAGATAAATGTAAATATAGGTGTTTCGAGTGAATGCGGCAGCTTTAAAGAGGAGATTGAAAAATTAGAGCTTTGCAAAAGATATGAAGTTGAATCTGTTATGGACTTATCAAGTGGGAAAAATTCAGGGGAGTTTAGGGAATTTTTACTTAAAAATTATGATTTTATAGTAGGAACAGTCCCTATATATGATATGGCTATTTTACAGGATGACTTTACAAAGGTTAGCGTAAATCAGATATTAGAACTTATAGAAAAGCAGGCAGAGGAAGGAGTTGATTTTTTTACCCTTCATGCAGGAATAACAAGAAGGACCATTGAAAGGTTTAAAGATAACAAAAGAATTATGAAAATAGTATCCCGTGGTGGAGGGATGATTTATAGTTGGATGATAAAAAATAATAAAGAAAATCCTTTATATGAATATTTTGATGACATTTTAAAGATTTGTAAAAAGCATGATGTTACTTTAAGCCTTGGAGATTCTTTAAGACCGGGATGCATATTTGATTCAACGGATGCCCTTCAAATAGAGGAGCTTATAAATTTAGGTGAACTTACAAAAAGAGCATGGAAAGAAGGAGTTCAAGTGATAATAGAAGGGCCAGGACATATGAGGGCAAATGAAATTGCTGCTAATATGACCCTTGAAAAGAAACTTTGTCATGGAGCACCGTTTTATGTTTTAGGTCCTTTGACAACTGATATAGGGGCAGGATATGACCACATAACAGGAGCCATGGGAGCTTTAATTGCTGCTTTAAATGGAGCTGACTTTTTGTGTTATGTAACTCCAGCGGAACATTTAAGGCTCCCTGATGTAGAAGACGTTAAAGAGGGGATAATAGCTTTTAAGCTTGCTGCTCATTCTGCTAATGTAGCAAAGGGCTTTAAAAAGTGTCTTGATAGAGATTTTAAAATGAGCATTGCAAGGGCAAACATGGATTGGGAAAAGATGTTTCAACTAGGGATAGATGGAGAAAAAATGAAAAAATATAAAAAAGATAAAAATAAGTATTGTTCTATGTGTGGAAGGCTTTGTCCTGTTAATAATTTGAGATAACCATGAAACGAAATAAATTTATATAAACATAATTTAATTTCGTATACATACGAATAATAATAAAAATATATTGACATATTTCAATATATGAGGTAATATAACTATAAATAAAAGATATAATCATCCATATAATCCAAGGGATATGGCCTTGGAGTTTCTACCGGGCAGCCGTAAACTGCTCGACTATGGATGAGTCAGTAGCTTTTGGGATTATTGTCCCCTTTTTGACTCTTCCATGGTCAAAAAGGGGTTTTTATTTGGAGGGATTGTTATGGAAAAAGTTAAAATTTATGAAGGAAAGGCAAAAATTCTTTATGATGCTGGTAAGGACAACATAATAGCATATTATAAGGATGATATAACCGCTTTTGATGGACAAAAAAGGTGCCAAATTAAAGGAAAAGGCGTAATAAACAATCTCATATCTTCTTATCTTTTTAAACTTCTTGAAGATAAAGGTATTAAAACCCACTTCATAAAAAGGCTAAATGACAGAGAACAGCTTCTTAAAAAGGTAAAAATAATTCCCCTTGAGGTTATAGTAAGAAATGTTGCCTCAGGAAGCTTTTCAAAAAGGCTTGGAATTGAAGAAGGAACCAAATTAGATTTTCCAGTATTTGAAATATGTTATAAAAACGATGCTTTAGGGGATCCGCTTATTAACGATTATCATGCTATAGTTCTTAAAATTGCTTCCTTTGAAGAATTGAAAGAAATTTATTCAATATCTAAAAAGGTAAACAAGATATTAAAGGACTTTTTCGATGAAATAGGGATAGAACTTGTAGATTTTAAATTGGAATTTGGAAGATTTAATGATGAAATACTTCTTGCCGATGAAATATCCCCTGATACATGTAGGCTTTGGGATAAAAAGACCGGTGAAAAATTTGATAAGGACCGATTTAGAAAAGAACTTGGGGATGTTTTAGAGGGTTATAGTAAAATTTTAAAAAGATTAAATGGGGAGGATAAAGATGAAGGTATTAATTGATGTTACGTTAAAAGAAGGAATAATGGATCCTCAAGGAAATGCGGTTAAAGATGGATTGATTAAACTAGGTTATGATGTTAACAATGTAAGAATTGGAAAACATATTGAAATTGAACTTAAGGATTTAGAAATTAATAAGGCAGAAAAGTTGGTTAAAGAGATGTGTGAAAAATTTCTTACAAATCCTGTTATAGAAACCTATACATTTAGATTTGAGGTGTGAATATGAAGGCCGGAGTTGTTGTTTTTCCAGGGTCAAATTGTGATAAGGATGTTTTTGAGGTATTAAAAGATTTAAATGTTGATGTTAAGTATATTTGGCATGATGAGAAAAAACTTGATGTTGACCTTTTAGTTTTGCCAGGAGGCTTTTCCTATGGAGATTATTTAAGATGCGGTGCTATTGCAAGGTTTTCAAGGGTTTTAGAGGATATATATGATTTTTCACAAAAAGATAAATTGATTTTAGGCATTTGTAATGGGTTTCAGATACTTACAGAATTAAAGCTTTTACCTGGCGCCCTTTTAAAAAATAAAAATTTAAAGTTTATATGTAGTGACTGCAATTTAATTGTTGAAAATAATGATACACCTTTTACAAGGTTTTATAAAAGGGGGGAGGTTGTAAACTTTCCAATAGCCCATGGAGAAGGAAATTATTTTATAGATAATGAGGGGCTAAAAAGACTTGAAGAAAATGGACAAATAGTTTTTAGGTATAAAGTTAATCCAAATGGTTCCATTGGTGATATAGCAGGAATAATAAATGAAAAGGGAAATGTTTTAGGGCTTATGCCTCATCCTGAGAGGGCTTTTTATAAAATATTAGGCAATGAAGATGGGGTTAGGTTCTTTAAATCAATTATAAGTTATTTTAGGTAGGGTGAGATAATGAATACACTTTTACCTCCTTCAAGAATTGGAATAATAGGTGGTGGACAGCTTGGGAGGATGTTTGCCTTTGAGGCAAAACGGATGGGGTATATGGTTTATGGCCTTGACCCTAAAGAAAATTCTCCGTTAGGACAGGTTTGTGATGGACAATATGTTGCAAGTTTTGATGATTTTGAAGCTTACCTAAAAATTGCAAGGGATACTGATGTTATAACCTATGAATTTGAACATATAAGCGCTTATAATTTAGAAAAACTTGAAATTTTAGGATATAAAGTTATTCCATCTTCTAAGACCTTAAGGATAATTCAAAATAAATATCTTCAAAAGAAATTTTTAAAGGACAATCTTTTGCCTGTTCCAAAGTTTTTTAAAATAGATTGTTTTGAGGATTTAAAAAAGGCTTCTTTAGTATTAGGATATCCCTTTATATTAAAGTATTGTTATGGAGGATATGATGGCAAAGGGAATATAAAAATAAGAAAATATGAGGAACTTTTAAAGTATGAAAATTTTGATTTTAAATCAAAGGAAATTTTGGCAGAGGAGTTTATAGATTTTAAAAAGGAAGTTTCAATTATAGTTTGCAAAAATAAAAGGGGAGAGTTTATAAATTATCCTTTATTTGAAAATTTCCATGAGGAGGGGATATTAAAATATACCTTTGCACCAGCTTCTGTTCCTTTAAAAGTTAAAGAAAATGCCAGAGATATAGGTAGAAGGGTTTTAGATGCCTTTGATGATTTTGGAATATTTTGTATAGAAATGTTTCTTGATAAAAACGACAATCTTTTGATAAATGAAATTGCTCCAAGGCCTCATAATTCAGGACATTTAACTATTGAAGCTTGTGTAACAAGCCAATTTGAAAATCATCTAAGAAGTATAACAAATCTTCCGTTAGGCTCTACAGAACTTTTAAGCCCAGCTTGTATGATAAATATTTTGGGAAAAGAAAAAATAGAAGGGAAATATACTATAAAAAATTTAGACGAGATATTAAAACTTCATGGAGTGTATGTTCATTTATATGGCAAGGATAATTTAGATAAAAGGAAAAAGATAGGCCATATAACAATAGTTGATAGGGATTTAGAAGCTTTAAAAGAAAAGATGGATTTTGTGATTAAAAGTATAAAGATAGGTGATTTTTATGAAGAAAGTTGCAATTATAATGGGGAGCATATCGGATTATGAGGTTATGAAGGAAGCAGAAAAAGTTTTAAAAGATTTTGAAATTGAGTATGAAATAGATGTAGTTTCAGCCCATAGAACGCCTTATAAAATGTTTCAATTTGCAAAGGAAGTTGAAAAAAGGGGAATAAAGGTAATAATTGCAGGAGCAGGAGGAGCTGCACATCTTCCAGGAATGGTGGCTTCTATTTCAAATCTCCCTGTCATAGGAGTTCCTATTAAAAGCAAATCTTTAGATGGACTTGATTCTCTACTATCCATTGTTCAAATGCCAAAAGGGATTCCAGTTGCAACGGTTGCTATAAATGGTGCATATAATGCTGGGATTTTGGCTGTAAAGATGCTTTCAATTTTTGACCAAGATTTGATGATAAAACTTCAATGTTATAAAAAGGAGCTTGAGGTTGAAGTTGAAAATATGTCAAAAAGTCTTATTAAGGAGGATAATTATGTTAACTTATAAAGATGTAGGTTTGAAAAAGGAGGAATATGATTTAATTTTAAAAAGCCTTGGCAGAGAACCAAATGACCTTGAACTTTCGATGTTTGGAGTTATGTGGTCTGAACATTGCAGCTACAAAAATTCAAAGGCACTTTTAAAGCTTTTTAATACTAAAGGAGATATAGTTTTACAAGGTCCAGGAGAAAATGCAGGGGTTATAGATATAGGGGATGGATATGCTATTGCCATGAAAATAGAAAGCCACAACCATCCTTCAGCAATTGAGCCTTATCAAGGAGCAGCAACAGGAGTTGGAGGAATATTAAGGGATATATTTGTTATGGGGGCAAGACCCATTGCTAACCTTAATTCTATAAGATTTGGAGATTTAAAGGAAAATAAAAATAAATTTTTGCTAAAAGGTGTTGTAAAGGGTATAGGAGATTATGGCAATTCAGTTGGAATCCCAACTGTTGGTGGAGAGACGGTTTTTCATAGATGCTATAATGGCAATCCTTTAATTAATGCTATGAGCGTAGGACTTCTTAAAAAGGAAGATTTTAAAAAAGGAATTGCAAAAGGAGTTGGAAATCCTGTAATTCTGGTTGGGCATACAACAGGAAGAGATGGGATTGGAGGAGCAAGTTTTGCATCCTGTAATTTAACTAAGGAGTCTCAAGAAAAACGTTCCTCCATTCAGGTTGGAGATCCTTTTGTGGAAAAACTTCTTTTAGAAGCCTGTCTTGAACTTATAAAAGAGGGATTTGTTGTAGGAATTCAAGATCTTGGTGCAGCAGGATTAACTTCTGCATCTTGTGAGATGGCCTTTAGGGGAGGATGTGGGATAAAAATTGATATTACTAAGGTCATAACAAGGGAAAAGGATATGAATCCAATTGAAATAATGATTTCAGAATCTCAAGAGAGGGTGCTTGTTGTTGTTCAAAAGGGAAATGAAGATAAAGTTTTTGAAATTTTAAAAAAATGGAATCTTAATGCTTCAATAATTGGAGAAGTTACAGATGATGGTTTTATATCAATTTATGAGGGACAAAACTTAGTAGCACAAGTTCCTGTTTATCTTCTTGTTGATGGAGCACCAGTAAACTTAAGGGATTATAAAAGGCCAATGTATATGGATAATCTTATGAATTTTGATTTGTCAAATATTAAATCCTGTGATTTAAAGGAAGATGTTTATAAGCTTATAAAATCCTATAATATTGCATCTAAAGAATGGGTTTATAGTCAATATGATTATCAAGTTAGGAATTCTACTGTAATAAAACCTGGAGGGGATGCGGCTTTAATTTATATAAAGGAAGTAAATAAATTAGTGGCATTAACGGTTGATTGTAACTCAAGGTATTGTTATTTAAACCCTTATGAAGGTGGAAAGATAGCCCTTTTAGAAGCAGCAAGAAACATTGCTTCAACAGGTGCAAGACCTATTGCGGTAACCGATTGTTTAAATTTTGCAAATCCTGAAAATGAAGAAGTATATTATCAGTTTAGAAACTGCATATTGGGAATAACAGAAGCTTCAAGGATTTTAAATATTCCGATTATAAGTGGAAATGTAAGTTTTTATAATGAATCAGAAGATGGAGCAATATATCCAACCCCAGTTATAGGAATGATTGGGATTTTAGATGATGTGAATAAAGCTACAACGATAGATTTTAAAGAAGAAGGAGATTTAATAATACTTGTTGGAGAAACAAGGGATGAAATAGGGGCAAGTGAATATTTAGCTGTCTGTCATGGAATTGAAGCAGGAAGGATACCTGAGGTTCAAATTGAAATTGAAAAAAATACAATAGAAGGAATATTAGAGTGCATAGATAATAGGCTTTTAAAAAGTTGCCACGATATTTCGGATGGAGGATTTATTGTAGCTTTACTTGAGGCTTCTTTTAAAAACGTAATAGGAGCAAAAATAGATGTAAAAACTTATCTTAAGCCTGATAGATTCTTATTTTCTGAAAGTCAAGGAAGATTTATATTATCCTGTAAAAAAGGATATGAAGATAAAATAATTAAAATATTTAAAAGGCTTGGAGTTATGGCACAGATTATAGGCTTTACTCAAAAAGGAAAAATTGAAGTAACTATAAACTCTCAAAAGGTTTTAGATTTGGATGTTAATGAAATAAAAAAAGAGTGGGAAGGTGGACTTAGATGTTTAATGGAATAGATAAATTTAAAGAGGAGTGTGGAGTTTTTGGAATTTTTTCAAATAATTTTAGGGATGTTGCGTCACTAGTTTATTATGGATTATTTGCTCTTCAGCATAGGGGACAGGAAAGTGCGGGAATGGTTATATATGATGGAAAAGATTTTTATGTAAAAAAGGATGTGGGACTCGTTGGAGAGGTTTTTGATGAAAATTTTTTAAATATTAAGGGATTTTCTGCTATAGGACATGTTAGATATTCTACAACAGGTGGCAACAAAAAAGAAAATGCACAGCCTCTTTTTAATAAAATAGCTGTTGCTCACAATGGAAATCTTGTAAACGCTGATGTTTTAAGAAAGTTTTTAAAGGATGAAGGATTTGTTTTTCAAACTGCTATTGATACGGAGGTTATTTTAAATCTTATTATAAGATATCTTAAAGATGGCATAGAAAAAGCAATATTTAATGCTGTAAAAAAAATAAAGGGATCCTATTCAATACTTATTTTAACTGAAGATAAATTAATAGGGATTAGAGATCCAAATGGTATAAGGCCTTTATGCGTTGGAAAAATTGATAAAGGTTTTATTTTATCTTCTGAAAGCTGTGCTTTAAGTGCAATAGGAGCAGAATTTATAAGGGACGTAGAACCTGGGGAGATGGTAGTGATAGATAAGGATGGATTAAAAAGCATTAAGTTATTTAAAGAAACTCAGCTTAAAACATGTGCTTTTGAGTATATATATTTTGCAAGGCCAGATAGCATAATAGATGGTGTAAGCGTTTATGAATCTAGGGTAAAAGCAGGAATTCAGCTTTATAAGGAAGCCCCAATTGATGCAGATGTAGTAGTTGGCGTTCCAGATTCAGGAACATTTGCAGCAGTTGGATATGCTCAAGCTTCTAATATTCCCTATGGTATAGGATTTGTAAAAAACAAATATATAGGAAGAACTTTTATAGAACCAAAAAGTGATTCTAGGGACAAATTAGTTTTAATTAAGTTAAATCCTTTAAAGGGGAATATCTTTGATAAAAAGGTAGTTTTAGTAGATGATTCTATAGTTAGAGGAACTACTATGAAAAGGCTTGTTAATCTTTTAAAAAGGGCAGGAGCAAAGGAAGTTCATGTTAGAATTGCATCCCCTGTTGTAGCATACCCTTGTTATTTTGGCATTGATACTCCTTATAGAAAAGAGCTTATAGGAGCTACCATGACGCTTGACCAGATAAAGGATAATATAGGTGCGGATTCTTTAGCTTTTTTAAGCATAGATGGACTTTTAAAATCTTTAAATAGGGAAGGATTTTGTTTTGGATGTTTTAATGGTTTATATCCTGTTTGTGCTCCTTTAAATATAGATAAATTTCAATTTGAAAGGGAGAATAAAAATGAAATATAAAGATGCTGGTGTAAATATACAAGAAGGTTATAAAGTTGTAAAGTTTATAAAGGAACATGCCTTAGGGACTTATAATGATAGAGTTTTAAGCGGTATAGGAAGTTTTGCGGCTCTTTATGATATATCGGGATATAAAAATCCAGTTTTGGTTTCAGGAGCTGATGGTGTTGGTACAAAACTTAAAATTGCTTTTAAAATGGGGATATATGACACCGTAGGCATAGATTGTGTTGCCATGTGTGTAAACGATGTATTGTGCCATGGCGCAACACCTCTTTTTTTTCTTGATTATATTGCCTGTGGAAAATTAGATGCAGAAATTGTATCTTCGATAGTTTCAGGAATTTTAAAGGGATGTAAGATTGCAGGATGCAGCCTTATAGGTGGAGAGACTGCGGAGATGCCAGATTTTTATAAAGAAGGAGATTATGATATAGCGGGTTTTGCGGTTGGAATTGTTGAGAGGGATAGGATTGTAGATGGAAGCAATATAAAGGATGGAGATGTATTTATAGGGATAGAATCGTCAGGCTGTCACAGCAATGGATATTCTTTAATTAGAAAACTTATAAGGGATTTGGATGAAGAGTTTGAGGCAAGAAAAATTGGTGAGGTTTTATTAGAGCCAACTACAATATATGTTCCTTATGTTGTTCCACTTTTGGAAAAATATAAAATAAAGGGGATGGCCCATATAACAGGTGGCGGATTTTATGAAAATATTCCAAGGATGTTTAAGGAGAATTTTACTGCAGTTATATATAAAGAAAGCTTTGAAATTCCAAGCATTTTTAAATATATAATGAGCCTTGGAGTTGAAGAAAAAGAAATGTTTAACACATTCAACATGGGAATAGGTTTTGTTTTATGTGTAGAAAGAGGTAGTGAAGAAAAAATATTAGATGAGTTAAAGTTAATGGGGAAAAAAGCCTTTGTAATAGGGCATGTTGAAAGAGGGGGTGGTGGAGTTTGTATAAAATAGCTGTTTTGGTTTCAGGGAATGGTTCTAATCTACAAGCCATTATAGATGCTATAGATGAAGGAAGATTAAATTGCTTTATTGAATATGTTGTTGCTGATAGAAATTGTTATGCTATTGAGAGGGCTAAAAAGAGGGGAATTAAAACAGTCGTTTTAAATAAAGACGATGAGCTTTCAAATAGAATTTTACAGATAATAGGTAAAGATTTAAATTTAATAGTTCTTGCTGGTTTTTTGTCTATTTTAGAAGGAGATATTTTAAAGATTTATAAAAACAAAATAATAAACATTCACCCTTCTCTTTTGCCTAAATTTGCTGGTAAAGGAATGTATGGAATAAAAGTTCATGAGGCCGTTTTAAAATCGGGAGAAAAGGAGACAGGCTGTTCAGTTCACTTTGTGGATGAAGGTATTGATACAGGAGAGGTTTTGATACAGGAAAGGGTGCCTGTGTTTTTTGATGATACTCCTTACAGTCTGTCAAAAAGGGTTCTTGAGAGAGAGCACGATTTAATAGTTAAAGCTATAAAAATGATTTTGGAGGGATAATATGAGGGCTCTTGTTAGCACATTTTATAAGGAAGGAATAGATAGATTTTGCAACTTTTTATGTAAAAAGGGAGTTGAAATTATATCGACAGGAGGAACATACAAATATTTAAAGGAAAAGGGTATACCTGCTACAGAAGTTAAGGAAATTACAGGATTTGAAGAAATTTTAGATGGAAGGGTTAAAACTTTACATCCTAATATTCATGCTGGAATACTTGCAGTAAGGGATAATAAAAATCATATGAATTTTTTAAAGGAAAAAGGTATAGGGACAATAGATTTTGTAATTGTAAACCTTTACCCATTTTTTGAGAAAATTTATGAAGACTTAACTTTTGAAGAAAAGATAGAGTTTATAGATATTGGAGGACCTTCTATGCTAAGGGCTGCTGCAAAGAATTTTAAGGATGTAGTTGTCATTTGCGACCATAGGGATTATGAGCTTGTAATAAATGAATTTGAAAAGTTTGGTGATGTGAGATATGAAACAAGAAAATACTTAGCAGGAAAGGTATTTAATTTAATTTCTTGCTATGATGCTTTAATTGCAAATTTTCTCTTAGAAGATTCATATCCTGAATATTTATCCTTACCATATAAAAAAGCTATGGATTTAAGATATGGAGAAAATCCCCATCAAAGGGCTGCTTTTTATGTAAAATTAGATGGAAATGGTTCTATGAAGGATTTTGAAAAGTTAAATGGAAAGGAGTTATCCTATAACAATATAAAAGATATAGACATAGCCTGGAAACTAGTTTGTGAATTTGAGGAGCCCGCCTGCTGTGCTGTAAAACATAATATACCCTGCGGTGTTGCTTTAGGATTTGATGTGTATGATGCTTTTTTAAAAACACTAGAATGTGATCCTGTATCTATATTTGGGGGGATTGTAGCTTTTAATAGGAAACTAGATAAAAAAACAGCAGAAAAACTTGTTGAAATATTTTTAGAGGTTATAATTGCACCGAATTTTGATAAGGAAGCTTTAGAAATTTTAGGTTCTAAGAAAAATTTAAGGGTAATAAAGATGAAATCAAAGCCTTTAGATAAAATAGAGGTTGTAAGTGTTGATGGGGGGATATTACTTCAAAGTGTTGATGATAAATTAATAGGTGAATTAGAAGTTGTAACAGAGAAATCTCCAACAAAGGAAGAAATTGAGGATATGATATTTGGTATGAAGGTTGTAAAGTATGTAAAATCAAATGCAATAGTTGTAGTAAATAATAAAAAGGCGGTTGGAATTGCAGGAGGACAGGTAAATAGAATATGGGCAGCTTGTCAGGCTCTTGAAAGGGGAAAAGGGGCAAATGTTTTAGTTTCTGATGCATTTTTCCCATTTAGTGATGTTGTTAAGGAGGCTGCAAAGTACAATATTAAAGCTATAATGCAACCGGGTGGATCTTTAAGGGATAAAGAGTCAATTGATGCTTGTAATAAATATGGTATTTCAATGGTTTTTACAAAGATAAGACATTTTAAACATTAAAGAGGGTGATGATATGAAGGTTTTATTAATAGGTTCAGGTGGAAGAGAACATGCAATAGCTTGGAAGCTATCAAAAAGTCCTCTTGTTGAAAAAGTATTTGTTGCAAAAGGAAATGGCGGAACTTATATGGAGGAAAAATGTGAAAATGTTGATTTAAAGAACATAGATGAATATATAAAATTTGCAAAACAAAATAGCATAGATGTAACTATAGTAGGGCCTGAGGCTCCTTTGGTTGAGGGTATAGTTGATGAATTTAAAAAGAATAATTTAAAAATATTTGGCCCTTCAAAGGCTGCTGCAAGGCTTGAGGGAAGTAAAATATTTGCAAAGGAGTTTATGAAAAGGTATGGCGTAAAAACGCCAGAGTATAAGGCTTTTTATGATTTTAAAGAGGCTATGGAATATATAAAAAATTGTGAATATCCTTGTGTTATAAAGGCTGATGGACTTGCTCAAGGAAAGGGAGTTGTAATTTGCAACTTTTTTGATGAAGCAAAGGCTGTTTTAAAAAAGTTCATGGTAGAAGATATGTTTAAAGGTTCAGGGAAAAGTATTGTTATTGAGGAATTTTTAGAAGGGGTAGAAGCTTCTATTCTTTCGATAACCGATGGAAATACTATAATCCCTTTTATATCAGCAAAGGATCATAAAAGAATATTTGATGGCGATAAAGGACCCAATACAGGGGGGATGGGGGTTATTGCACCTAATCCTTATGTTAATGAAAAAGTTTTAAAGGATTTTAAAGAAAATATTATGTTTCCGACGTTGGAGGGAATACAAAAAGAAGGATTAGGTTTTTGTGGAATAATATTTTTTGGAGTTATGATAACTAAGAAGGGAGTTTATCTTTTGGAATATAATGTAAGAATGGGGGATCCAGAGGCTCAAGCCATTTTACCTCTTATGAAAAGCGACTTTTTTGATTTAATTTTAAAAGCATTATATGGAAAACTACAAGGCTATGTTATAGAGTGGGAAAAAGGATTTTCCTGCAACGTAGTCGTATCATCAAAGGGATATCCAGGGAATTTTGAAAAAGGACATATAATAAAAATAGGCGATGTTAAAAATAAAATTTTTGTAGCAGGGGCAGAGTTTGAAAATGGAAATTTAATTACAAAAGGAGGAAGGGTTTTATCAGTAACGGCAATTGATAAAACCCTTGATGGAGCAAGAAAAAAAGCTTATGAGGATATAGAAAAAATTTACTTTGAAGGAATGTATTATAGAAGAGATATATAGATTATATAAAAAACCAGAATATTACTGTAAATATAAAAAGGAAAATAAAATTATACATTGAAAATTTTAAAAGATATTTTTTCTTTTCATTTTTATAGTTTTCAATATAAAATTTATATGAAATTACGCTGGCAAGTGAAGCAATTAACGTTCCCATTCCTCCTATGTTAACGCCAAGAAGCAATTCTTTGTAGTTTTTTGAAAAACCCGATATAAATATTGCACAAGGAACGTTGCTTATAAATTGGCTAAGTATTATTGAAGATAAATATGTTAATTTTTCTTTATTAAGAAACATTGATATAGTATTTTTTATAATATCAAAATGCGAAAGGTTTCCTATGAATATGAAAAAGAATATAAATGTTAAAAGCAAAGTATAATCTACTTCTTTGAAAAGGGTTTTATCTAAAAATAGTGTTAATATTAAGGTTATTATAAAAGCTATTTTGTAGTTTAATACATTAAAGATAGATAAAAGGATTATTATAAACATGACAACAAAAATAAGTGCTTTTTTGGTATCTTTTATTTTAATTTCTTGTATATAAAAGTTTATTTTTTTATTTGGGATTATAAAATTTATAATGGCTAAGAATAAAAATCCTAAACTAGCAAAAGGAAGCATAGTTTTAACAAATTCTATTGTATTTATATTGAATTTTGAGTATAAGAATAAGTTTTGAGGGTTTCCCATAGGGGTTAGGCTACTTCCTATGTTTGCAGAAAGAGTTTGCAATATTATAATTTCAAGGGGATTGATGTTTGATTTTTTTGAAATTATTAATGTTATAGGAACTAAAGTTATAAGGGCAACGTCGTTTGTAACAAACATTGAAAGGAAAAAAGTTATTAAAATTAATGCTAATGATACGGTCCTTTCATTGTTGAATTTATCTAAAATTTTAATAGATATCATTTCTAAAATCTTTAACTTTTCAAAGGCTTCCACTATTAGCATAAGATTAAAAAGAGAAATTAAAACTTTAAAATCTATATATTCTATTTTTGGAAGACTAATAAATGAAGTTATAAGGGCAAGTATAAAGGATATTAAAAGAACAATATCTTCCTTTGCTTTATTTACAAATTGGTTTATCATTTTAAACCTCCTTAATTTAGTATTCAGTTTAAATTATATATTTTAAAGTTATTTTCAACAAGTATTCAAGAACATAAGGTTTAAAAAGTATTGACAAGATTTTATATATGTGTTATCTTAATAAAAGAAACCTTTAATTCTGGTCCTGTGAGGCCGGGAAGGTGGTAAAAATAATTGATAAGGTTTACTATGCCTTCCCGAAGGGGAAGGCTTTTTTAGTAACCTTTAATTTAGCCCAGTGAGGCTAGAAAGGAGAGATAATATGTTAAAAGGAAGACATCTTTTAGACCCAATGGATTTTACTGTAGAAGAAATTGAAGAAATTTTAAATCTTGGAGAAAAAATCTCTAAAAATCCAGAAAAGTTCTCAAGGTCATGTCAGGGTAAAATTCTTGCAACTCTTTTTTATGAACCCAGCACAAGGACAAGATTTAGCTTTGAAGCTGCAATGCTAAAGCTTGGTGGACAAGTTATAGGTTTTTCAGAGCCAAATTCATCATCTGTTGCAAAAGGTGAAAGCATAGCTGATACAATAAGAACTATAGCCTGCTATGCAGATATTGCTGTTATAAGACACCCTAAAGAAGGTGCACCAAGGGTTGCAGCTATGTATTCTAAAATTCCAGTTATAAATGCAGGAGATGGAGGACATCAGCATCCAACTCAAACTTTGACAGATCTTTTGACTATAAAATCTTTAAAGGGTAGATTGTCAAATCTTTCAATAGGTCTTTGTGGAGATTTAAAATTTGGGAGAACTGTCCACTCCCTTATAAAGGCCATGTCAAGATATAAAGATAATAAGTTCCTTTTGATTTCCCCAAAAGAGCTTAGAGTTCCTGAGTATATAAAAAGGGAAGTTCTTGAAAAGAACAATATAGAATTTTTAGAGGTTGAAAGGATAGAGGATGTAATAGAAAAGTTAGATATACTTTACATGACTCGCGTTCAAAGGGAAAGATTTTTTAACGAAGAGGAGTATTTAAGGCTTAAAGATAGTTACATCCTTGATAATGCAAAGTTGGAGAACGCAAAGGAGGATATGATAATTCTTCATCCTCTTCCAAGGGTTAATGAAATTGCAGTTGAGGTTGATAAGGATAAAAGGGCAAAGTATTTTGAACAGGCAAAATACGGGATGTTCGTTAGAATGGCCCTTATAATGAAACTTTTGGGGGTGGAAGAATGTTAACTGTAAACAGTATAAAAAATGGAATAGTTATAGACCATATAAAAGCTGGTCTTGGCATAAAAATATTTAAAATACTTGAACTTGATAAGATAAACAGCGCAGTTTGTCTTCTTATGAATGTTGAAAGTAAAAAATTAGGCAAAAAAGACATTATAAAGATAGAAAATGTAGTTGATATAGATTTTACAATTCTTGGGATAATAGATCCCAATATAACGATAAATGTAATAAAAGATGAGGTTATAGTTGAAAAGAAGAAACTAAAACTTCCAGAAAAGGTGGAAAATATTTTAAGGTGTAAAAACCCAAGATGTGTAACTTCAATTGAAAAGTATATAGACCAAGTTTTCTATCTTGTTGACAGCAAAAAAGGAGAATACAGGTGCATGTATTGTGATGAAATATATGCGCTTTCGGAGGTTTAATTATGGAGCTTTTGATAAAGAATGTTAATGTAGTTGACGGCTTAAAGACCTTTTATGGGGATGTTTATATAAAGGATGGTAAAATATTTGAAATTGGAAATATAAATAAGGATTGTAAAGTTTTAAATGGACAAGGTTTATTCCTTTTACCATCCTTTGTAGATCTTCATGCTCACTTTAGAGAACCAGGACATGAATATAAAGAGGATATATTATCAGGTTCAATGGCAGCAGCAAAGGGAGGATATACTGCAGTAAATCTTATGGGGAATACAAATCCTCCCTGTTCTTATATGGAAATAGTTGATTATGTGCTTAAAAAAGCAGAAAAAATAGGGCTTGTTGATGTTCATCAAACTGTTACAATAACGAGGAATATGTTAGGAAAAGATATAGAGCATCTTAATTTAATAGATAAAAGGGTTAAATTTATTTCAGATGATGGCAAGGGTATAGTGAATAATAAAGTTATGCTTCTTGCAATGCAAATTGCAAAGAAAAAGAATATTACTGTAATATCCCATGCTGAGGATGAGGAAATTTCAAAGATAGATACAAGGCTTTCGGAAAACCTTATGATAAAGAGGGATATAGAGCTTGCAAAGTTTACAGGATGCAGACTTCATGTTGCCCATGTAAGCACAAGGGAAGCGATAGAGGAGATAGCAAACTCAAAGGACAAGGGATTAAAAATAACCTGTGAGGTGACGCCCCATCATATATTTGGCACAAGTAGTATTAATTATAAAGTGAATCCTCCTTTGAGGGAAAAAGAGGATATAGAGGCTTTAATAAAGGCTATAAAAAAGGGATATGTTGATGCTATAGCAACGGATCATGCTCCCCATACAAAGGAGGATAAGGAAAATGGAGCTTTTGGGATTTCAGGGATTGAAGTTGCCTTTTCAATATGTTTTACAAAGCTTGTTATGGAAGGACATATAACTTTAAATAAACTTGTCAATATTATGTCTGAAAATCCTGCAAGAATTATGGGACTTAACAAAGGAAGAATAGAAATTGGATATGATGGGGATCTAGTTTTGGTTGATATAAAGAAAAAGTATAAGATTGATCCGGATAATTTTTTATCAAAGGGAAAAAACAATCCCTTTGCTGGATATGAAGTTTATGGAAAAGTAATTTCTACTATAAAGGCAGGAAAAGTCATTTTTAGGGGTGATTAATTTGATTATAGATAAGCTTTATGAAGCAGTAGAAAAAAAGGGACCTGTTTGTGTTGGGCTTGACACTTCAATAGATTATATTCCAAAGGATTTTTTAAAAAAATTTACATCCCCTTATGATGCTTTGTTTGAATTTAATAAAAGAATAATAGATGCAACAGAGGATATAGCATCTTGTTTTAAAGTTCAAATTGCTTACTATGAAGCCCTTGGAATAGAAGGAATGAAGGTTTATAGCAAAACCATAAAATACCTAAAAAGTAAAGAAAATATAGTAATTGGAGATGTAAAAAGATCTGATATTTTAGATACTGCAAAAATGTATGCAAAAGCTCATTTTGAAGGCGATTTTGAAGTGGATTTAGTAACTTTGAATCCTTACATGGGAATAGATAGTATACTACCTTTTTTAGAGTATTTAGATAAAGATAAAGGAATATTTGTTTTGGTAAAAACATCAAATCCTTCTTCTAAGGATCTTCAAACTTTATATGCAGGGAAAAAAAGAGTTTTTGAAAGGGTTTACGATTTTTTAAAGCCATATATTGAAAAAAATTTAGGAAGATATGGATACAGCCCAATTGGTGCAGTTGTAGGCTGCACAAATTCTGATGAGGCGGAAGATATAAGGAAAAATTTAAAGGGGATGTTCTTTTTAATACCTGGATATGGTGCTCAAGGAGGAAAAAAAGAAGATGTTAAAAAGCTTTTAATGGATGGTAATGGAGGAGTTGTAAACTCATCAAGGGCAATACTTTTAGCTTATAAAAAATATAATGATGAGTTTTCCCTTGCAGCAAGAAAAGAGGTTCTAAGGATGAAGGAGGAGATTTTAAGTGCAATATAGTTCTCTTAAGGTTTTAGAAAATAGAGAAATATCTAGAAATATTTTTAAACTTACATTAAAGGGAAAATATGAAGTAAAACCGGGACAATTTTTTATGCTAAAATCTTGGGAGGAGCCTATCCTTTCAAGACCCTTTAGCATATACGATAAAGGAGAAAATTATATAAGCTTTCTTTATGAAGTTAAAGGTAAAGGGACAGAAAAATTAGCAAAATTAAAGAATCAAGATACTGTTAAGGTTTTAGGTCCCTTAGGAAATGGTATGGATATATCAAGTATAAAAGGAAAAGTTGCATTAGTAGGAGGAGGAATTGGAATTGCTCCTTTAGTTTACTTTGCAAAAAATATTGAAACGGATGTTGATATATACTTTGGTTTTAGAGATGAAGTTTATGGAATAGAAAACTTAAAATGCAAAAATTTATATATATCAACGGAAAGTGGAAAGGTTGGTTATAAAGGTTATATAACTGATATATTTAATCCTTTTGAGTATAACCTTGTAATAACCTGTGGGCCCTTAGTAATGATGAAAAAGGTTAAAGATGTATGTAAAAAAACAGCAACTCCCCTTTATCTTTTAATGGAAAGCAAAATGGCCTGTGGCATAGGAGCGTGTCTTGTTTGCACCTGTAAAACAAAGGATGGTATGAAAAGGGTATGTAAAGATGGACCTATTTTTAAAGGGGAGGAGGTTGTTTTTGATGCTTAAGATTTCCCTATGGGGAAAAGCTTTTAAAAATCCTGTTATTGCAGCTTCAGGGACTTTTGGATTTTCAAGGGAATATAATGAACTTTATGATGTATCTATACTTGGTGGGATCGCAACAAAGGGGCTAACCCTTAACAAGAGGGAAGGTAATGAAGGAATAAGGTGTTTTGAAACCTCATCAGGAATGTTAAATAGCGTAGGTCTTCAAAATCCTGGAATAGATTATTTTATAGAAAATGAACTTCCCTTTATGAAAAGCCTAAATACTATTATAATAGCTAACCTTGGTGGAGGAAGTATTGAGGAATATGTTCAAGGAGCAGAAAAGCTTGATAAAAGTGATGTTGATATAATAGAGCTTAATATATCATGCCCAAATGTTAAAGAAGGTGGAATAAATTTTGGAATAAAGTCAAATATGGCAAGAGAGGTTGTAAAAGAAGTTAGAAAGGTTGTTAAAAAACCTCTTGTAGTAAAACTTTCTCCTAATGCAGAGAATATTGTTGATATGGCCGTAGCTTGTGTAGAAGAAGGAGCAGATGGAGTTTCCCTTGTAAATACCTTTAAAGCTATGGCAATAGATATTTACAAAAGAAAGTCTGTTTTTAAAAATGTATTTGCAGGGCTTTCAGGTCCTGCAATAAAACCAATTGCCTTGAGGATGGTTTATGAGGTTTCAAAGGCAGTTAATGTTCCTATAATTGGTGTTGGTGGAATAAAGGATTATAAAGATGCTATAGAATTTATTATGGCAGGGGCAAGTCTTGTTCAGGTTGGAACAGCAAATTTTATAAATCCCTTTGCATGTAGGGACATAATAAATGGAATTGAAAATTTCTTAAAAGAAGAGGGAATAAACTCGATAAGTGAAATTATAGGAATAGTTTAATGGAGGTGATAAAATGAGTATATTAAGTATATTAAGTGAAACAGGAGCTCTTTTAGAAGGACATTTTGTATTGACTTCAGGAAAACACAGCGATAGATTTATAATGTGTTCAAAGCTTATGATGTTTCCAGATAAAGCAGAAATTATTTTAAGGGAAGTTGTTAAAAAATTAAAGGATATTGAATTTGATATAGTTTTAGGTCCAGCTATGGGAGGGGTATTAGTAGCCTATGAAATCGCAAGGCAGATGGGGAAGGTAGCGATGTTTGCCGAAAAAGAAAATAATGGTTTTGCGTTAAAAAGGGGATTTGAAATTAAAAAAGGTCAAAAGGTTTTGATTGCTGAGGATGTTGTAACTACAGGCAAATCCTCCCTTGCAACAGCTGAAGTTGTAAAATCCCTTCAAGGTGAAGTTGTAGGAATTGCTTGTATAGTAGATAGAAGTATAAAGGATTTAGGTTATCCTATATATAGTGGGATAAAACTTAATATAGAGGTTTTTGAGCAAGAAAACTGTCCTCTTTGTAAAAACAAAATTCCACTTATAAGGCCCAAACAAGTTGGAGGTGGAATATGAAGAAAGTTTTAACCATTGCAGGTTCAGATAGCAGCGCAGGAGCGGGTATTCAAGCAGATTTAAAAACCTTTGCGGCTCATTTTGTATATGGAGTTAGTGTAATAACATCTGTAACTGCTCAAAATACAAAAGGGGTTATTGCTGCTTTTGATTTGCCAAAGGATTTTGTAAAGCTTCAATTAGAGGCTATATTTACGGATATTGATATAGATGCAGTAAAAATAGGCATGCTATCTTCAAAAGAAATTATTGAAGTTGTAGCTTATAGTTTGAAACAATTTAAAGCAAGGAATATAGTTTTAGATCCTGTTGTGCTTTCTAAAAATGGTTTTAAGCTTTTAAAGGATGAAGCAATAAAGACTTTATGTAATGAATTAATTCCTCTTTGCAAAGTTGTTACACCTAATATTCCCGAGGCTAGCCTACTTGCTGAAATGGAAATAGAAAGCATAGATGATATAAAATTAGCTTGTAAAAAAATTTTAAGCTTTGGCTGTGAAAATGTCCTTATAAAAGGAGGACATTTTAATAGTGATGATGTTGTTGATATTTTATTCGATGGAAAAGATTTTTACTACTTTAAGGGAAAAAGAATTAATACTAAAAATACCCATGGAACAGGCTGTACACTATCTTCTGCAATAGCTGCCAACTTAGCATTAGGGTATGATGTGCCTTATGCAGTTAAAAAAAGCAAAGAGTATATTCAAGGAGCTATTGAAAATTCCCTTAATATAGGTTTAGGGTTTGGTCCTTTAGACCACTTTTATTTATTTAAATAGTGCAGAATTATTCTGCACTATTTATTGCTTTATCATCTTTTAATATATGTTTAACAAGCCAGTCTGATATAAAATTTAGAAGGTCTAAAAGATATCCGTCTTGATTGAAATCTATTTTTTCAAGGTCTGTTTCTTTAAGTTTATTTATAAATTTTTGATGTTCTATTTTATGTAAAAAATAGTTTTCGTATCCTATTTCCTTCATATAATCTTCTTCTTCCTTAAAGTGATAAATTGTGTATTCTTCAAGTTCTTTTAAAATTTCTAATATTTTATCGTATTTATCAATGCAGAACTGGTTTTTTAATGTTTCATAGATTCTATTAGCAATTTCAAAAAGGTGTTTATGCTGGAGGTCTATTTTTTCAACTCCTATGCTATATTCATCTTTCCATTTTATCATTTAAATCACCCCTTAGAATATGTTTAAGTTAATTATACAATTTGTTTTAATTAAAGTAAAGGCTGCCAAGAAGGCAGCCTTCAGACCGTCGACAAACCCCACTTTTCAAAAAACGAAAAGTGGGGTTTGAGTATTTTTACAAGCATTTTTGATAAATATTTTATAAATACAAAGAAATTTTTGCCCTTTCCAGGGCCGTTTTGTCCCT
>Ga0207429_10020_pt1 | contig 57187 bp, 47 predicted proteins | sample YelNats1bottle13_FD_187545 | JGI IMG/M metagenome (GOLD analysis project Ga0207429, IMG submission 187545) | Hot spring thermophilic microbial communities from Obsidian Pool, Yellowstone National Park, USA - site 1 bottle 13 (SPAdes) (version 2) | ecosystem: Environmental > Aquatic > Thermal... | reverse complement strand
AATCTAATCTTCATGTGGTAGAATAAAGCAATAATAGAAATAACAAGCACTAAATAAATTTTTATAACTACGAAATTTGAAGAAAACGAAAGATATTTTGAGAAAATCAAAGGTATATTGAGAGAGGTGGTATAACAAAACTAGAACAGTTTCCATCTTGATTGCTCTATTTTTAGTATTTTGTTTCCAAGTTGAGGGCTATTCTCATGAAATATATCAGTCGTATCCTCTAAGATGGTATTCTAAAATTACTGAGAGTGGCAAAACAAAGCTTTATTTAAAAGCTAACAAAGACTACTTAAACTCACCATTTGTGGAGGTATATAATTCTGCATTGAATAATTGGAGCAATGCGTGGAGTGCAAATGCAACAATGTATAATATTCATTCTGTGTCTCATGTAAAGTGTGTAGATACAACTTTTTTAAATGCAAATCTGTTTTTTTGCACAGCTGATCCAACATGGTGGGACTCAATGTTTGGCGGAAGTACAATATCCAAATATGTTGAAGGTTATACAACATTAAAGAATATCTATGGAACAGAAATCAATTCTTCAACCATTCAATCTTGTGATAGGAATATTGGTCAGGCTACAATTTATGTAAGCCCTTATGTAACTGCAACTACACATACTTTAACTCAGCGAAGAGGTATTTTAATGCATGAGATGGGACATGCTATGGGCTTAGGACATCCTAATTATTCGGACTCAAGAAATAGCTATTCAGCTGATAGTTATGGAAGTATTATGGATTACAGTTATACCGAAGAATACCCAACTATACATGATATATGTGACATTGAAATAATGTATGGTTTTAACTGTTACAATTAAATATCTTGAGTATTTAGCAGATAGTTATGAGGAGGTTAGATCAAAATGAAAAAAAGCGTTAAAATTAGTTGTATACTTATAACAGTGATCCTACTTTTTAGCTTACCGTTTTTGAATTATATAAAGAAAAATACGAATAAAATAAAAAATTATGAGAAGCCAATTATATATTATGATCCTTTAAAAAGTTACCAACATTTGACTTTTGAGTACTACGTCAAAAATTCGCAAGCAGTAATTATAGGAAAAGTAGTTAAAAAAGAAGAAACAACTGAAACAGTACAGGCAAAACCAGGAACTAACGTATATAAATTACAATCAAAATTAGGAACGCCGTCAACTACAGTAACCAGATTATATGTAACTGTTGGAGTAGAGAAAGTCTTAAAAGGAAATGTGGATAATAAACAAATTGAGCTTTGTTTTGCATTGTATGATCCATTTAATAAATCAGATCTTTTTGAAATGCAGTCTGGTGAAAAATTTGTTTTTATGATAGAAAAAAGAAAAGATAAACCAGGTATATGGTGGATTGCATCTGAAAATAGATTTATATTTAAAGTCAATAGCGACAACACGGTATATCCTGCATGCTGGTGGTACGATGAAAGGTATAAAAAAAGATTTTTTAATATAACTTTAGATGAACTTCATAAAGAGATCAGCAGAATTGACAAACTTGAAAAAGTTCCTATGATAGATGAAATTCCAAAAGAGGTTTGGAAAAAATTAGAGGAAGGAAAAAGAAATAACAATTAAACATTTAAAAAAAAAGAACCTCCTTCTTGTTTGAGAATTAGGATACAAGCTTAAATATTCAAGAAGAGGGTTTTTGTTATAAAATGGAATTTAAACAATAGAGGGAATTACTTAAGATTAACATTGACCAATATATAGTAATTTAATAATATTGCTTAAAATGTATACAATTTATGGAATGAGAAGTGGGTCGCAAATACTCATATAAATTTTTTCACCGTTATCTACTAAACTTTCAAATTCTACAGTCAAATAATTAACCCCGGCTATGTTCGCAGTTGCTGATTTTGGGTCATCATAAAGCTCACAAGTATACTCACCAAGAAGTTCGTTATCACCATAAATTCTTACTGCTCCTCTTACGCCTTTTCCAGAAAAATCAAGCACGCCATATTTGAATTGTAATTTTGTATATTTACCATGTAGTTTATATATAAGTGTAAACTTGTTATTTTGATAAGCTGCCTCTTTCCACCATATGTTCTTATAAAACTTTTTCCCATTTATAACAACATCGGTTGCATTAAAGCCAAAATCCGAGTAAATTCCTTCTTTATCGAAATATTCTAAATCACTCAACCATACCCCATTTTTATTTTTCACAAAAGCCCCTATTTCTACTCTTTTTGCTTGATCATTGAAGATATAACCCATATCTCCAACGTTCAAGAATGTTTTGAGAATAGAATCAAAGTGGACATATCTTCTTCCACCATAGCTTATAAAGGGTACTTTTTGAGCAGTACTAATTCCGTTAATTAAAACATCATAATAGGATAGTTGAGGCATAGATGATATTTTCTTTTGCAATTCCTCATTTTTCTTTTTAAGTAGGGCTATGTCGTTTTTTAGCTTCTGATTTTCGGTTTTCAAGTTATTATAATCTTTTAAAAGCTTTTCATAAAGAGCTTTATAATTTGTTGGAGATGAAGCTATTGCAGACAAGGCAAAAAGAATACACACAATAAATGAGATTATTGCAATTTTCTTTTTCATAAAGACATCTCCTCCTGTGGAAGTAATTTGCCTGTTCATAAATATACAAGAAAAATTTAAATATGTCATTGGTATTGTGTGTATTTGGAAAACTACTTGATAAGAGCGTGATGCTTTAAGATTTATGCATATCAAATACGAGTAATTCATATGAGAGAATACAAACATATAATGCAGTTTACATATTTAAGCAATGTGCAAATTTTTTCTTTCAATGGAAACAATAATAAGAATGTTAAATAAAATTAACATTTTTATTGCAAAGATAATTCAAATAGTGTAAAATATTTATAACAAGAAATTGATGAGAGTGAGTTAATATGTCATTAGCAAAGGTAATTGGGAATAACATACTCGCATTGATGAAAAAACAGAATGTAAAGATAAAGCAACTTGCAGATTTAATTGGAGTTACCAGGCAGACTATGACTAAATACCTTGAAGGTGAAGTAATTATTGATAGCGAGAAGCTTTTCAAAATAGCTGAATTTTTTGGGAAGCCGTTAGATTATTTTCTTGAAAACAAACATGAAGAAATGGCTTTTTTATTCAGGGCTCATGTTTTAAATAAAGAATCTATCTCAACTGTTCAGAACAAAATCTGTGATTTGATAAACAGGGTGTATGAGATTTATGAACTTGCTGGTGAAAAGATTTCCTATCTTCCACAGCAGTATAATCTCAAAATAGATTCTAAGGAAAAGCAGATACCAAAGGAGATAAAACTTCAAATAGAACAGATAGCACTAGAAGAAAGAGAATGGTTAAACATTGGTGAAAGCAGAGGAGAGGAAATCATCGAGTGTTTTGAAAATAAGGGAATAAGAATAATTTTTGAAAAATTTGATATGCCAGACATGTTTGGAGTATCTGCTTTGCATGACCAAAAGGGTTGTTTTATAGTGATTAACGATGACGAGAACATTCCAGAAGAGAGAAAAATATTTAGTATTGTTCATGAGTATGCTCACATTTTATTTGACAGAAACCAATACAGACAAGTTATTCTACAGTCTACTCACAGGAATATTTACGAAAAAATTGCTGACAAATTTGCAGGATATTTTTTAATTCCGCGGAAAAGTCTTGCTAAGTATTCTGTCTTACTTAAAAGTCAGTTATCATGGAATGATCTCATATACATCAAAAAAGATTTGCGAGTAAGTTTAAAAGCTCTTTTGCATGTTTTAAACGACTATGAATATATCAGTGATAAAGAATATCAAAAATGGCTGAAATACTTGAACATGAAAGGTTACACTAAAAAAGAACCTGATCCAATGCCATACTTCAAAAAAAATACTGCTCATGAGAAGATAGTAAGAATGCTTTTTATGAAGGAACAGATAGGAATTAACAAGGTGGCAGAACTTCTTGGAATTAGTGTTGAAGAAGCAAGAGAAAACACAAAGAAGTGGATGATGGATGAGAGAGAAGATTAAGAAACTCATAGATAAAGTAGCAATACTTGATACAAATGTGATAATAGATTTTCAAAGGCTAAGCTATCTTGAAATTCCCCTTCAGGTTTTTTCAAAAGTCTTTGTCTCAGGTTTCGTTGTATCAAAGGAGCTACCAGCTGAGGTTGTTAAGAAACTCAAGGATTTAGGATATGATATTGCAAATCTTGAAACAGAAGAGGGATATAGGTTTTTTCAGGAGTTAAAAAAGTTCAAAGCTCTTTCAGTTTATGATAGACTCGTAATTTCAATAGCATTCCAATAAAAAATTATTTGTGTTTCAAATGATAAACCAGTACAAAAAATCTGTAAAAAGTATGGAATAAACTCGACTGGCACGTTGGGTATTTTGTGTGCTGCTTTTGAGAAGGAAATAATTAGCAAAAAGGATTAAAAGAGCTAATAGATGAATATCAAAGCAATAGCGGTGCATATGTGAGCAAAGATATAATAAATGAAATAATAAGAATATATCATATCACCTATAACGAAATAATCATTCTCAGTACTAAAAATACTTTGACATATGATTTAAAAAAATCGAATTAAGTTTGTAAAAAAGAAAACAAAACAATATTTTGAGGTATTTTCAATCATGAGAAAATACATTTTGGTCAAAAAAATTTTTAATGGATATTCTTTTATCAAAGACAATGTTCTGGTTGTGGAAGATGGAATAATTTTGGGAACGCAAGAAGGAATTGATACTGCAGAAGATAGAGTTATAGACAAAAGAGATTTTGTTCTTTCACCTGGATTTGTGGACAAACATACACATGGTATTGGCGGTGTTGATTTTTTCAATACTACAGCAGATGATGTGAAAACTATCCAAAATTACTATTTTAAACATGGTGTTACAACTATTGTACCAACAATTGTGTCAGCTCCTTTTGAGAATATATATAAGCTTGCTAAAACTATTAAAGAAGCAAAGAAGGATCCAGATTTTAAACTAAACATTCCTGGAATATTCTTAGAAGGGCCATTTATAAATCCTGCAAAGAAAGGTGCACATGATAAAAGGTTTTTGCAGAAACCGACAGTTGAGAAATTGGAAGAATTAATTTTTAATTGTGAAGAAAAAATTATAGATATTGCGCTTGCACCAGAGCTACTTGAAAATCCCAATGAGTTTATTTCAAAAGCTGTTGAACATGGGATTAATATTTCTCTTGGGCACACAGAAAGCAGTTTTGAACAGGCAAAACAAGCGCACCTGCTTGGTGCCAAAAATATTGTTCATCTTTTTAACGCAATGCCCCAAATTCATCACAGGCAGAATTCTATTACTACATATGCGCTTTTGAGCAGCATCAAAGTAGAGCTAATTTGCGATCTTATTCACCTGTCTCCTGAGATTATAAAGCTTACTTACAAGCTAAAAGGTCCTGAGAATATTATATTAATTAGTGATTCTATTTCTGCAACAGACCTTTCTGATGGTGAGTATAGTTTGGGGGCCTTAGATGTGAAGGTTGAAAATGGAATTTGTAAATTAGCAGATGGCACAATAGCTGGCAGCACCTTGACAATTGATAAGGCAATAAAGAACTTAACAAAAATTGGAATTAGATTAGAAGACGCACTGCGCTCAGCAACTTACAATCCATCAAGGCTTCTTTCTCTTGAGTGCGGTGCGATAAAAGAAGGCTTTAGGGCAGATTTTGTATTGATGGATGAGGATTTAAATGTAAAGGAGGTATATGTTGGAGGAGAGCTTGTTTATAAGGCACAATAAATTTTTCAAAGCAAGCTCTCCCTGTACTGTGTTGGTGTAAGTCCAGTATACTTTTTGAACAGTTGAGAAAAATACTTCTCATTAGAAAAACCAACCATATTTGCAACTTGGTATGTTTTTAAATTTTGATTTTTCAAAAGTTCCTGAGCTTTTTGAATTCTAATTTTGTGCAGGTAATCGACAAAATTAATCTTCAATTCTCTTTTAAATAGAATGCTCAAATACGCAGGTGTTACATATACCTCTTTTGCAATACTTTCTAATGTGATGTTTTTGTTATAGTTTTTTTCAATGAAGTTAATGGCTGCTTTGACGATTAGATTTTTGTTTTCACTCTGTTCAATTCTATCCACTACTGCATTTAAAAAACTGAGTAGCGATGCTTTGAGCAAATCTTTTTTGTCAGTTTTCAAAATGTTTTCAAAAACCTTGCTATTTACTACATCATTTAAATCAATGCATTTTTCATGGCAGACTTTAATTATACTGCCCAGTAGTGCCAAAACAGCTGACTTTATAAACCATTCAAAACTACAGTGACCATACATAATTCTCTTAATAACTTTTATCTTAATTTTTTAACCTCTGCTCATTATAAACGAAAATTAAAATTTATTTAAGTGACTTTGGAAAGAACCTAAAAGGTATTGACAATAACACAAAGAATTACAAGTTTTAATAAGAGATGGTATGTTTTGACGTGGCAAGGGAAAAGTAGTTTCAACAAAAGAAGCACAGCTGTGCTTCTTTTTTTTGATGACAGGGTTTATAAGAAGTATTCCACGAGCTTTAAAAGAGTCGGCAATCATAGATGGCTGCAGTATATTTAGAATCCTGTTTCAGATTATTCTGCCTCTTTCAAAGCCTGCTATTGTGACTGTGACCGTTACCACCTTTTTAAATACATGGAACGAATTTATTATGGCAGCAACATACCTAACATCCGACAAGTTCAGGACTCTACCATTTTCAGTCTACAACTTTGCAGGTCAATATGCATCTAACTATGCAGTCCAGTTTGCTGTAATAACAATAGTAGCTTTGCCATCATTAATTGTGTATATTGTGCTGAACGAACAGGTTACAAAAGGGGTTACCCTGGGTGCTGTAAAGGGGTAAAGGTAAGTACTTAAAGCTATTTTTTCAACAAAATTGAGACCTTTTCTAAAATTCAGTGTATTTACTCGAAAAAAGTTCTTGAAGTAGAATGAATATATATTCCAGCACTAACTCATTTAATTAGAAATCCAAAAGGAGGAAGGTTAGAAATGTTTAAAAAAATTGCAAGTTACGTAACTGCCAAGGATCAGAGTATTCCTATGCAGCAAGTAGACAATATAAAAGAGTGCCAAAAAATAAAAAATGAGACTATTATAACAATTGATCCATCTTGTACATTTCAAGAGGTAATAGGATTTGGAGGAGCACTTACGGAGGCTGCCGCGGTAAATATACTGTCACTTTTACCCCAGCAACAAGAAGAGATTTTAAGAGGTTACTTTGATCCAAAAGATGGGCTTGGCTACAAACTCTGTAGAATCCATATGAACAGCTGTGATTTTTGTACAGACAGCTATAGCTGTGATGATGTTGAAGGTGATACTGATCTTAAATATTTTAACATTGAGAGAGACAAAAAGATGGTAATTCCTCTTTTAAAAAGAATAAAGGAATATTGTCCAGATCTCAAAATTCTTGTTTCACCTTGGAGTCCGCCTGCATGGATGAAAACAAACGGTGATATGTGCCATGGTGGAAAGCTAAAGGATGAGTATAAAAAAACATGGGCAAGATTTTTCTGCAAATTCATAAAAGCATATAAAGAAGAAGGAATTGATATATGGGCAGTGACAGTTCAAAATGAGCCTATGGCAACTCAGGTGTGGGAGTCGTGCATATACACCGCTGAAGAAGAAAGAGATTTTGTGAAGGATTACTTAGGGCCAACTCTTGAGGAAGAAGGGCTTTCCCATATAAAAATACTTATATGGGACCACAACAAAGATATCATATATGATAGGGTAAAAACAATTTTGAGTGACAAAGACGCTGCAAAGTATGTGTGGGGAGTTGCATTCCACTGGTATGGAGGGGACCATTTTGACCAGCTCAAAAAAATAAAAGAAGAGTTTCCTTATGTCAATTTAGTGTTTACCGAAGGTTGTCAGGAAGGTGGAGTAAAGCTTGGTTCCTGGGAGCTTGGAGAAAGGTATGCTCATGAGATAATTGGAGATTTTAACAGCTACACAATTGGATTTATGGATTGGAATATTGTTCTTGACACAGTTGGAGGTCCCAATCATGTTGGCAATTTTTGCGATGCCCCGATAGTTGTTGATAAAAATGAGAAAAAGATTTACTATCAAAATGCATATTATTATATTGGGCATTTTTCAAAATTTATAAAGCCGGGAGCTAAAATTGTCGCAAGTAATTGTAATAATCCAAAACTTGAAGTTTTAGTAGGCAGAAATAATGATAATAGCTTGGTAATAGTTATTTTTAACAAAAATCAGGAAGAAATAGAATTTGGTATAAAAATAGCTGGAGAAATCTTTAGCGGGAAATCTTCTGCGAGGTCTATTTCTACAATTATTTTACAAAATCAATAGTTAGCAAACTTTAAAATAACGTAAAAAACTTTAGGGGCTGTCCAAAAAGATAATTGGATAGCCCCTTTCTTACAATATCCAGTTTTTAATTTATTTAGTTTTTATATATTGCAACATAAGAATTTTAAAATTTTTAAAGAATTTTTTAGCTTTTTAAAATATTATAGAGATTTCTGAATTTTGCTGGTGATATTCCGACCTTATATGGAGCAGACACAATAGCTGGATTTCACAGCGCCCCGCCTGTTATGTTTTCTGAAGAGTATCAATGTAGAATGCTGGAAAAGTTTCACAAGGTTTTTGACAGGTTAGATTTTGTAGTAGGCGAGCATGTTTGGAATTTTGCAGACTTTGCAACAAAGCAGGCTGTTCACAGAGTAATGGGCAACAGGAAAGGTGTATTTACAAGACAAAGACAGCCTAAAATGGCAGCTTTCTTGTTAAAGAAAAGATGGGAGAAGTTAGATGGCAAATGAGAAAAATAAATTAGTAAGAATATCACGATACTGGAGCGGCTACTGGTAATTAAAAAAGGCTTCCTATGAAGGGAGGCCTTTTTTTAAATTGTATTATTAACAATGTTTATCAGAGTCTCAGCATTCTTTACTGCATAACCGTTAAAATCGTTGTTGAAATACACATATATCTGGTTACAAACTTTAGAGTATTCTTTTATTTCATTTGCAAGGTTATAGAGTTCATCATCTGAATAACAAGAAGAAAACATTTCTTTTGGTCCATGCAGGCGAATATATGTAAAATTTGCTGTTATAACTTTTGCTTTTGGATACCGGGAAGAGTCTGCTATCACCCACGCAACATTAAAACTTTTTAAAATTTCAAAAATTTTTTCATCACACCAGCTTTTGTGCCTGAATTCAATTGCCAATTTAAAGTTTTCCTTTCCGTCTAAAAACTCTGAAATTCTCTTTATATTTTCATCATCAGCCTTAAAACTTGGCGGAAGTTGCAAAAGTACTGGACCAAGTTTTTCATTTAAGAGTTTTATCCTGTTTTCAAACTTATTCCATTCTTCCTCAACTTCTAAAAATCTTTTTAAGTGAGTTATAGCCTTTGGAGCCTTTAAAGAAAAAACAAAATTATCAGGTGAAGAAAAGTACCAGTTTAAAATGGTTTTTTCTTGGGGAAGTCTGTAAAAGCTTGAGTTTATCTCTGTTGTTTGAAAGTAGTTTGTATAAAACTCAAATCTCTTTGTAGATGGCAAATTTTCCGGGTAGAAAATGCCTCTCCAGTGTGAATAAGAAAAACCAGATGTGCCAATATAAACTTTTGCTTTGCACATGATTTTTGGGCCCTCCCATCTGGTGATGGAATAAACAAATTACTTTGTTATATATACCTCATCCCATGTATGAAAATTATCTTTTATCACGGTATCATTGATGTTGCTTTTATCAACACCGATAGGGTCTATAAAAAAGGTTGGAACATTTTTGTAGCCATTGTTTAGCATATAAACAGATTTGAGTGGTTCTTCTTTAATCAACTTGTCAACTATTTCAAGTGTAAGATCAACAAGTCTGTCAATAGGTTTGTAAACAGTCATAAGTTGAGTACCCTTGACAATTCTCTGACATGCTGAGATGTCTGCATCCTGTCCTGTAACAGGCACTTTTCCTGCAAGCCTCTTTTCAGAAAGTGCCATGATTGCACCTTCAGCAAGAGAGTCGTTCGAAGCTAAAACCGCATCAATTCTTTTTCCCTCTTCTAAAAGATTATTAATATAGTTATAAGCATATTCTTTTCGCCAGTTGTAACAGTATCTTTCCAGAATATTATTTATTTGCTTTTTATTAATAAATGAATCCAATACCTTGTGGTACCCTTCTTTTATCATCTGCACATTGTAATCTCCAGGATCTCCGAGCAAAAAAACGTAGTTTCCATGTGGAACGCTTTTTAAAAGCCATTTTGCCATCAGTTCTCCTACTTTGTAGTTGTTAAATGAAATATACACATCAATGTCACTGTTTTTTACAAGTCTGTCATAGCTTATAACCTTTATACCTCTTTTTTTAGCTAAATTCACAGCACCACTACATTTTTCATAGTTATTAGGAACAATAATCAAAATATTAATATTTTTACTCAATAGATATTTTACTTGATTAATCTGCTCAACATCGTTTTCGTTTGCATTTACCCATTCAACCTCATACCCTCTCTCATGTGCCTTGGCAATTAAAATGTCTCTGTCTTTGAACCATCTTTCCTCCTTTAATGTGCCCATTGCAAAACCAATTCTGACTTTTGTAGGTTTTATTATTTGTTGTTTTCTATTGTCAAATTTTGGATAGTAAAATATAAAGATTATTAAAGCTGTTACAAAGAATATCAGGGTAAGGATAAGAAGAATTTTAATTCTACTTTTTTTGACCGCTTTTTTACTTCTATAAATGTAGTTCATAAAATCATCCCTCTTTTTAATTTAGAGTGGCTTTGATTCATCTGGTAAGCTTCTGTATGCCGAAGGTGTCATACCTGTAAACTTTTTAAAAGCCTTGATGAAGTAGTTCGGGTCTGAAAAACCTACTGCAAAGGATATTTCCTTTATGCTCTTTGATGAATTCTTCAAAAGCTGACAAGCATTTTGAATCCTTAGTTTTGTTAGGTATGTTTTAAAGCTCACACCAGTATATTTTTTAAAAAGCTTACTAAAATAGTACGGATTAAAATTAAATGCTGTGCTTATTTGAGAAAGTGTAATTTCTTGATTGTAATTTTGGTTTATAAACTCTATTGCTTTGTTGATGGAATCATTGTTTATAATCTGGTCGTGTTTTATCTTTGCTTTGCTAAAGAGTGTTAGTAAAGCTTTTTTAAAAATCTCCACAATTTGTTCAGAAGAAGAATTCAGAATTTGTGCAATAAGTTTTTCTATATCTATTGATTCGTTTCTATTTTCAATGCCAGTTTCAAGCAAAAGCATAATAATAAGTTTTATCACCTTATATTTTAAGTTATTTTCGCCAAAAAGCTCAACATAAAGCCTGCACAGCTGATTTATATAGTTTTCTATCACAGGAATTTGGGTTGGGTTGTTGATTGAATGAATTAGTTTTCCCTCTAAATTTTCAGTCAAAAGAAGGAGATGTTCATTTTCTTCATTTTCATCTGATGAATCAATGTCAAGCGTTGAGTAGTAAGCTTCCCAAAATGCGTTTTCATAACCTTCGTCTAAATAATAAAAATCACTGAATCCTATCTTGACATTGTTCCAGTATGGTTTTTGTTTCAAAATTTCTTGGATTTTTTCTTTTAAACCTTCCGCCTCTTTCTGAGAAGAAGCAGAGAAAAAACATATCAAATATTCTCCCATACCTATTGAAGTCAAAGCCTTGTGTTCAAATGATATTTTTAAATCTTTTCGAATGTTATCCAGTTCTTTAAAACTTGAAACAAAATCGCTTTTATCCTTGAGTGACAGCACCATTAAAATCCCACTTTTAAGGTTTATTCCAAAAATTTTTTCATATTGGTTTATATCCACTATATCAAAGACATTTTTGAAGATAAGTGTGGGTATAAAACTGTTTTCAAGTAAATTTCTCATAACAATCAGCTGGGCATTTTTTTCTATATTTTCTTTTGTCTTTGCCAGAATACTATTTATATGAGCTATTGCGGATTGCACTGTCAAGACTATATCTTCTATTGAATATGGTTTTAAAATATATGCAAAAGCTTTTTCTTTTATTGCTTTTTTAGCAAATTCAAATTTGTCATAAGCAGAGACTATGATGAATAGAGGGAATTCGGAATTTCTCATTTTTCTGAACTCTTCAATAAGTTCAAGTCCGTCTAAGTCTGGCATTTTGATATCAACAAAGGCAATATGATATGAGTAAAAGAGCAAATTCTCAAGTGCTTCTCTACCAAGAGTAAAAGTGGAGATTTCAATATCTTCATCTAAGTTATTTTCGAGGATAAATTTTATTGAATCAACAACTATCTTTTCATCATCAGCAATTAATATTTTGTATGTCATATATTGTTCACCTCTTGTTTTGGAAGTTTTGAAATATCTGTTATAAAAGGCACTTTTATTGTTACTGTTGTTCCACCCTCAGAATTTGAGTCTATATAAAGAGGACTTTCTATGTTATAAAAATACGAAAGACGTTTTGCAATATTGTTAATGCCTATCCCTGTTGTTTTATTGTGTTCAAATGAAAAGTTTTTTAAATCTTCCAGTGTTTCTTTTTCAATTCCTTTGCCATTGTCAGACACCTCTATAATTACCATATCTTCGTTCTTCTTTGCTAAAATCTTTATTGTTCCATATTCACTCTCTTTAAACCCGTGAATAATAGCGTTTTCTACAAGTGGTTGCAGTATCATGCATGGCATCAAAAGAAGCTTTGTTTCATTTTCCACATCTATTTCTAATTTTATTCTGTCACCAAATCTCATGCGATATATGAACATGTAGTTTTTAACGTTTTCTATTTCCTCTTCAAGCTTAACAACTCTGGTTATGTTATGAACCACATATCTTAAATAATTAGAGGTTCTGAGCAAAATCTCATAAGTTTGCTTTGCATTTTCAAACATAGCTATCTGAAGTATGGTATTTAGAGTATTGAAAAGAAAATGAGGGTTAATTTGAGCCTGTAGATTTTTAAGTTCTGCTTCCTGCAAAGCTTGCCTGTATTTTATAGCTTCAATCTTTTGTTGAGCATACATTCTTTCAAGGTCAGCTTTTTCTTCAAGTTTTTTCACCATGTCTTTGATGTTAGAAATCATATTAGAAAAAGACTGGTACAAAACTGCGACCTCATCGTTTGCGGAATACTCAGGAAGCTGTGTTTCAAGATTACCATGTGCTATCTTGTTTGCGACCTTTGAAAGATTAATAATTGGCGTTGTAAATGTGTTGCTAAAAATGATACTCAGTAAAGATGCAAATAAGGTCCATATGAGAATTACCAGATTATTGATTTTTCGAATGGTATTTAACTGTCTTTGCGCTTTGTGATGGATCTCCATTGTGAATTTTATCTTTTGTTCACTGAATTTTTCGAGGTAGAGGTTAAGAAAATTAGAAAAATCAATATACTCAGAATAAGTTTTAGATAACGGCAAGTTACCTTTCTTGTAAATTACAAGTCGTTCTGTTAGCTTGCTGAGGTACTCAAAGATTGTAATTAAATTTGTATAGTATAAATACTCTTCTTTTGTAAGTATTTTACTTTCAAGAGCAGATAATTTTTCATCTATTGAATTGAGCGACCCGTATACAGAAAGCATAGAGTCAGAATCCCCTGAAATTAGGTATCGCTGGAGGTTTGAGTTCAAAGAAGATATATCTTTTTTTGTAATATTTATGGTGTTTATAGTTTCAAAAGTTTCATTTACCAAACTAACAAGGTAGTTATTGTTGTATTGGATTAAGATGTCTATTGCAAGCAAGGAGAGAATAATAATGAAGAAAAATGCCAAAAGTTTGCTTTGTACTGAAAAAAACTTCATTTTTAATCACCTTTATTCCATGACATTGAAGTTTGTAGATATATAAGAGGAAGCATGGCCGAACCTTTTCCAGCTGAGTATTGCTTCACACAACTTTTGAGCAATCAGTTTGCCATTGTCGTTTATAATTCCGTTTATTATCCTTTCTCTTACATACTTTTGAAGCTTCTGATTGGTGCCAGCGCCAATTACAATAAACTGGTCAAGCTTGTTGAAGGTTATTATATTCTGAGCAATTGTAAGTGTGTCTGTTTCGCTTCCTATATAGATGACATTGAATTTTTGCTTATCTTCTAAAATAAGCTGTCTTGTAAGCTCTTCAGATGGAAATGAAAAGTATTCAAAATTAAAATTCTTTATGTTTATATTTTTTATTCCTTTGGATTTCAAAAAGTCTGTGAGTCCTTTTACTTCCAGCGTCCCGCCGATTGTTGTATAAAAAGGGTTTACAATAGCAATTTTTAGTCTCTCAGGCATATTATTTTTTTTATTTAAAACGTTATATATAATCTTTCCGGCTATTTTGCCTTTGTAATAGTAGTCAATGCCTACAAAAACGTCTTCGTATCTGAAGAGCATATCGTTAAATAAAGATACTATAAAAATATTGTTGTTTTTTATAGAGGAGAGAACTTGGGCAATATCTTTGGAATTATATATATTACACATTACAATAGCATCAGGTTTTGTGACAGTTACCAGTTTTAAAAGTTTGTATGCATCTTTTGGAGTGTTATAAAAAACAATGTCTGTTATAATTTTCTGTTTTTCCGAGATATCTTTATACTCATTCAAAAACCAGTCCCAGTATGTTTGGTTTTGCGGCAATATCATCATGATCCGAACAGAGTTTTTAAAATTTGCTTTTTTCTCAGAGATGTTAATGAACCTTATATTATAGATATCATATAACGCAATTAATACAAATATAATTACACTGAAAAATACCATTATTCTAAAACTCAGGTTTTGCAATCTTTTTTTCATCTTTGATTTTTGCCTCCCTCAAAAATCATTATAACATTTACATATAGCTTGCCCTATAGTAATTTTTTGAGTTCAAAAAAGTGCTATTCATTTTGTAAGGAAAGTTTAATAATTCCACCAATATGTCAAAAAATAATAGTGTTTTTGATAATATTTGTTGTTAAAATGATATTGCAAATCAAACAAAAAAATCTAAGAGGGAGGTCAAATTGTAATGAAAAAGTCACTACTAAGAATTGTTTCCATTGTTGTTGCGGTAGCTTTCATAATTGGTATAGGCTTTGCAGTTGTTCCAAAGTATGCAAAAGCAAAAACTTCAAAACAGATTAAAATTGGTTTATCTCTTGCAACATTGCAGGAGGAAAGATGGCACAAAGACAGAGACGAGTTTGTAAAAGCAGCTCAAAAGCTTGGTGCAAAAGTTTTAGTACAAGCTGCTAACATGGACGATGTCAAGCAAAAAGAACAATGCGAAAATCTTATCAGCCAGGGTATAGATGTTCTGGTTATAGTTCCAAACAACGCAGAAGTTTTTACATCTATCATTGATGAAGCTCATAAAGCTGGCGTAAAAGTTATATCATACGACAGATTAATCAAAAATGCTAATGTTGACCTTTATGTTTCATTTGACAATGTAAAAGTTGGTGAGCTTCAGGGCAAATACTTGACATCGAAGGTTCCAAAGGGGAACTATTTCGTGTTCAGAGGTGCTCCTACAGACAACAATGCAACACTCTTTTACCAAGGTGCTATGAAGTACATCCAACCACTTGTAAAGAGCGGCAAAGTAAAAGTTCTCTTTGACCAGCCAGTAAAAGACTGGAAACCAGAAGAAGCATTGAGACTTTGTGAAAATGCACTCACTGCAGCAAAAAATAATGTCCAAGGAATCTTAGCACCAAATGATGGAACGGCAGGTGGAATTATTCAAGCTCTCAAAGCTCAGGGACTTGCTGGAAAAGTTGTTGTAACAGGTCAAGATGCTGACCTTGCAGCAGTTAAGAGAATCGTTGAAGGAACACAGACAATGACAGTGTTCAAAGATGTAAGACTTCTTGCTAAAAAAGCAGCAGAGGTTGCAGTTGAGCTTGCAAAAGGCAAGAAAGTTTCTCAGCTCAAAGATGTAAACGGCAAAGTTTACAATGGAAAATTCAATGTTCCATCAATACTTTTAACACCTGTTGCAGTTGATAAGTCCAATATCGATAAGGTATTAATCCAGAGTGGTTGGTTTACAAAAGAACAGGTTTATGGGAAGAAATAATCTGGAGGGTTAGCTATAAAATCTGTTGTTTTTCTGGGGAGGGGAAGCGTTTTTCCCCTTCTCAGAATTTAATTTTGAATGGGTGAAGGTGGTAAGTCGAGATGAGCGAGTATATTCTTGAAATGGTTCACATAACAAAGGAATTTCCGGGCGTCAAAGCACTTGACGATGTAACATTCAAAGTTAAAAAAGGCGAAATCCACGCTCTTGTTGGTGAAAATGGTGCGGGTAAGTCAACTTTGATGAAGATATTAAGCGGTGTGTATCCATATGGGACTTATTCGGGGGATATCTTTATTGAAGGCAAAAAACAACATTTTAGAAACATAAAAGACAGCGAACATGCAGGGGTTGCAATAATTTACCAAGAGCTTACTCTTGTAAAGGGTATGACTGTTGGCGAAAATATCTTTCTTGGCAGAGAACCTGTTGTAAACGGGATTATAAACTGGAACAAGGTTTATGCAGATTCCAAAAAACTTTTTGAAAAGTTGAACATTGAGATAGATGTTTATGAAAAGGTTGAAAATTTAGGAATAGGCCAGCAACAGATGGTAGAAATTGCAAAGGCTATTTCAAAAGATAGTAAGATTTTAATACTTGATGAACCAACAGCAGCACTTACAGAAAGTGAAACAAAACAGCTTTTTAGAATTTTGAAAGATCTCAAAAACCACGGTGTAACATGCATATATATATCTCACAGGCTTGAAGAAATCTTTGAGATAGCAGACACAGTAACAGTTTTAAGAGACGGCAAGACAATCTCAACAGATCCAATATCAGCATTAACAGAAGATGAGATAATACGAAGAATGGTAGGTCGTGAACTTACCCAAAGGTTTCCAAAAGTACCGCACAAGGCAAAAAGAACGATTATGGAAGTTAGAAACTTTTCTGTTTATGACAAAGACAATCCAGAAAAGAAAATTATTGATAATGTAAGCTTTGAGATAAAAGAAGGAGAGATTTTAGGGATTTCAGGTCTCATGGGGGCAGGAAGAACAGAGCTTTTTATGAGCATATTTGGTGCATATCCCGGAAGAAAAGAAGGAGAAATCTGGCTTGATGGAAAGAAGATAGAGATAAATAATCCAAGAGAGGCGATAGAGCACGGGATATGCTATCTTTCAGAAGACAGAAAACGATATGGGCTTGTGCTCATGATGGATATAAAGGACAACATTTTACTCCCGAACTATCAGAAGTTTGCCAACGGCGGGATAATAAATATTCCAAAGTCGCTTAGCACAGCTTTAGATTATGTTGGGAAGCTCAGAATAAAAATAGCTTCACCTTTTCAGAGAGTTGAAAACCTAAGCGGTGGTAACCAGCAGAAGGTCATCATAGCTAAATGGCTTTTGGCAAATCCAAAGGTCTTGATCTTGGATGAGCCTACAAGAGGTATTGATGTTGGTGCAAAGTTTGAGATTTATAATCTTATGAACCAGTTTGTAGAACATGGTGTTGGAATTGTCATGATTTCATCAGAACTTCCTGAGATTTTGGGTATGTCTGATAGAATACTTGTTATGCAAAAAGGCAAAATTGCAGGAGAACTCATGGCCGATGAGGCAACTCAGGAAAAGATTATGACTTTAGCAACAGGAGGAAGATAAGGTATGAATTTGAAAAAGAACTTGCGTACTTACACTCTTATCATTGCCATACTTCTTATCTGGACCATATTTACAATACTTACTGATGGAAATTTTTTGACCCCAAGAAATCTTTCAATGCTTGCAAGACAGATGGCGATCACCGCACTTGTTGCAATAGGAATGGTATTTGTCATTGTTGCAGGACACATTGACCTGTCAGTTGGTTCTGTTGTTGGATTTACAGGAGCAATTGCAGGTGTATTGCAAGTATGGCATGGCTGGTCAACACCAGCAACAGTTCTTGCAGTAATTGTGATAGGCATATTGATTGGTATCTGGCAGGGGTATTGGATAGCATACAGAGGTGTTCCAGCATTTATTGTTACTCTGGCAGGAATGCTAATATTCAGAGGTGGCGTGCTTTTAGCAAGCAAGGGTATCACTATCTCACCCTTTAAGGAGAGTTTTACATTTATCGGTCAAGGATATTTAAATAAAGCTTTGAGCATTGTGTTTGGAGCTGTTTTAATTGTTGGATACTTGCTTTTGACAATTAATCAAAGAAATAGAAGAAAGAAATATAACCTGGAAGTATTGCCGATGGGCTTAGAGATTGCAAAAGCAGCTGTTGTAATTGCATTGATAGCAGCATTTACAGGTGTTATGATAAGCTATGAAGGTATATCAATTCCTGTTCTCATATTAGTTATATTTACTATACTACTGACTTTTATTTCACAAAACACAACATTTGGTAAATATGTTTATGCGATAGGAGGAAACAAAGAAGCTGCAAGCCTTTCTGGTATAAATATTAAAAATATTACAATGAAGATTTTTATCCTGATGGGATTTTTATCTGCTTTGGCAGGAATTGTATTAACATCAAGACTTGACGCTGCAACCTCCGGTGCGGGAACAAACATGGAACTTGATGCAATTGCTGCTGCAATACTTGGTGGCACAAGCACGCTTGGTGGTGAAGGAACAGTTCCGGGTGCCATCATTGGTGCTTTAATTATGGCAAGTATCGACAACGGTATGAGTCTTTTGAATATGGAGTATTCATACCAGCTTATTGTAAAAGGTCTTGTCCTTGTATTTGCAGTATGGCTTGATATTATGTCAAGAAAGAAAGCATAAAATATCAATTTTGAAAGGCCATAGCTTTAAACGGGTATTATTATATTCCATAAGATGAATATATTCTAACAAGTTTGAAAGCTATGGCCTTTTAAACTTTTGGGTGCAATTTAAAAATTTGACTTTAGAATCTGAAATATATTAAGAAAGGTGGCTGTTTATGAACTCATGGATAAAACTTAGAACAAATGCAATACAAAAGTTATCCAAAAAAGGTAGCCTTGCTCAAAAACTTAGTATTTTTGTACTAACATTGCTATTAATACCAATAACTATTATTGATATATTTTCTGTGTCAAAAGCAGTAAATGCAGTGATAAGCGAAAGCAAAAAGTCATATTTGATTGCGACAAACTCAACAGCACAGTATTTTCAAATCTTATTTGAAACAGCAAAAAACGCTGCAATTCAGATTATGTCAAATGACAGCATACAATCTTTTTGCACAGGAGAAAGCCAAAATCTAAAGGACGAAAATGAAAAGGCAAAAATAGCCCAAGATGCAAAAAAATATTATTGCAAATCTTGTAGTTACATCTGAAATGTTCTCTGGTGCGTACATATTAACAAATAGACAAACTTCATTGATGTTTCCACCTTTAGTTTTAGATTATTTTGATTTTCAGAAAATAGAAAATTCAAAATGGTACAAAACGATTATGGATTCGGCAGGATATGTTTTGATTGATTCTCATAGAGAAAACTTTGATGAGGTTGCTGAAAATAACAACAGTCAGATTCCTGCTTATGCATGTTCAATTGGATTTCAATTTAGAGATTTGAAAACTAACCAGATAAAAGGCGTAATGCTTTTGGATATAAAGGAAGAGTGGCTAAGAGAAAAGCTTCAATCTACAGAACTCTCAAAGCAAGGCGTCACAACTATAGGTCTTTTAGCTGGTGGCAAGATAGTGCTTCCATTAGATTGGGAAAACAAAATGAATCAAAAGCTAAAACCAAACGAAAGACTTGTACAAAAAGTTTTATCTCAGGTTGAGGCTGGCAAAAAAGGAGGGGCTTTTGAAACAGTTTATCAGCAAAAACCATATCTTATAACTTTTTCAAAAACTCAGTATTTTGACTGGACTGTAGTGGGTATGATACCGGTTAGTGCAATAGTAAAAAGTGCACGCAGTATGGAAAGCGTAATTATATTACTTACAGTTGTATTTACATTAATTGCTATTGTGTTTGGCATCATCTTTGCTCTAAAAATAGTAAAGGATATTGAAAAAATAACCGATGTTATGGCGATAGCAGAAAAAGGCGACTTAACAAATACCATTAATATAAGGCGCAGTGATGAGATAGGGAGTCTTTCACGAAGCTTTAACAATATGACCAAGAACATTAAAAAACTTATAGAAAAGGGTGTAAATTTGACACAGCAGGTAACATCCTCAATAACTTCCCTGACAACAATAGCAAGTGAAACGTCGGCTGCTTCAAACGAAATAGCACGAGCAATTCAAGAGATCGCTGAGGGTGCAGGCAATCAGGCAAAAGAAGCTACAAATGTTTCTGAAATAGTATCACAGTTTGGTCAGAAAATAGAAGCTATTGTTTATTCAATAGAACAAATAAATAAACTTTCAAAAGATGTATTTGAGCTTTCAGAAGATGGCTCCGATGCTGTAAAAAGCTTAGATAAAGCAACTGTTGACACTGTAAATATTACAGATTCAATGATAAGAACAATAAATCAATTGACCGATTATTCAAAATCAATTGGGAAAATAATTAATCTTCTTGGTAGCATATCTGAGCAGACAAAACTGCTTGCACTTAATGCATCAATAGAGGCAGCAAAGGCGGGTGAGGCAGGAAGAGGCTTTGCAGTTGTTGCGAGCGAAATTCGCAAACTTGCTGATATGTCAAAAGAATCAACGCGCGAGGTTGATGAGATAATAAAGAAAATAATAAATCAAACAAAAGAAGCACAGGAGATAGCAGACAAAGTGGAACTTGTTATAAATAATCAAAACACAGCTGTTGAGACTGTCACAGGTGCGTTTGGTAAAATAAAGTCTGCAATTGAAGAATTATTCGAAAAAGTAGAAAGTATAAATAAATTAATCTTATCAATAGACAAAGAGAAAACATCTATAATTGAAAGTATAGAAAATATTTCAGCTATTTCTCAAGAAACTGCAGCCTCAACCCAAGAAGTTTCAGCATCAACTGAAGAACAATTAGCTGCAATTGAAGAACTAAAAGCCATGATTGAAAGACTAAATATTTTAGCCCAAGACCTGTATCAGGCAATGCAGGTGTTTAAGGTTTGAAAAATGGAGCAGGCATGTACTCTTAAAAACAGTGCCTGCTCTTATTTATGATAAGATTATATGATTTGTTTTTATTTTCCGAATATCTCTTCATATGAATGATAATTATCTTTGATAATAAGATTTATGTTATTTTTTGTAACAGCAACAGGCTCAACCAAATATGCCGGAACCATTTTATACCCGTTATTAACAAAATTCTTAGTATAAGGTAATTTATCTTTTTTAATAATCTTTTCAGCAATTTCTATTGTAAGATCAGATAGCTTTTTGATTGGTTTGTATACTGTCATGAGCTGATATCCATTTACAATCCTTCTGCAAGCGCTAAGCTCAGCATCCTGCCCAACAACTGGAACTTTGCCTGCAAGTCTTTTTTCAGCTAAAGCAGAAATAGCTCCTTCTGCTAAGGAATCATTTTGTGCCAAAATTGCGTCAATACGCTTTCCTGCCTGAAGAAGTTTTGCAACATATTCATATGCATATTCTTTTTTCCATTTATAACAGTAATCTTCAAGAAGAATATTGATTTTGCCGGAGTTTATATATGATGCTAAAATTCTTCTATATCCTTCTCTTATTTGATAAGTATTATAGTCTCTGGGATTTCCCAAGATAAAAACATAGTTACCGGAAGGTGACTGTTTAAGCAGGTATTTTGCCATAATTTCGCCGATCTTTTTATTATTAAATCCTACATAGGCATCTATGTTTGCATCTAAGGCTATTCGGTCGTAGCATATAACGGGGATGTTTTTCTGGTTTGCAAGTTCAATTGCATTTTTTGCAGAGTCGTAACTGCTGGGAACTATGATAAGTAAGTCTATACCTTTTGCAAGAAGGTATTTAACCTGCTGATACTGGGTCATATCATTTTCGTTTGCATTGGTCCATTCTACTTCAAAACCTTTCTTTTTTGCAGTATCAATGAGATATTTTCTATCAAAAAACCATCTTTCTTCTTTTAGTGTACTCATTGCAAATCCAATTTTGGGCGGCCGGTTAATACTAATCTTTTTTAAAAAGTGAATATAAGCAGACAAAAAAAGAGCGATAAGTATTATAACAATAGTGAGTGTTATCATGACTACTTTAAACTTTAATACTTTTTTCATTGTTATTTCCTCACCTTTATTTATTTCTGTTTCTTACCGAAGCAGGTGTTGAACCTGTATATTTTTTAAATGCTTTGATAAAGTAATTAGGGTCATCAAATCCAACTTCATAGGCTATTTCTTTTATTGGCATATTTGTCTCTATTAAAAGCTTTTGTGCATGCTCTATTTTCATTTTTATCAGGTATTCTTTAAAATTTATACCAACCGACTTTTTAAAAATTTTACTGAAATAGTAAGGGCTTATATTCAATACTTGGCTCATCTCTTCTAAAGAGATATTTCTTTTAAAATTGTTTTTGATATATTCAATTGCTTGTGAAACTATGTTACTTGAACTGTATGTTTTCTTTTGTATTGCTGCTTCGCTGATAATTATCTGAATTATTTCGGATGACTTTTGAGTTAACTCATTTTCATTGTCGATTGTAATAATATCTTTCAAAAATTTTTCCATTACATGTATAGCTTTTGCACTTTCTTTAATGTTAATTTCAATTAATAACTGGATTACAAAAAGAATTACTTTGTATCTTGCCTGATTGATTCCATATGCCGTAATATATTTTTTTATAAGTTCTGAAATCTGCTGTTGTTTTTGAATAATGTTAGTAGTTTTTAAAAGCGAGTTTAAAAGTCTTTTTTCCATTATCTCTATTTCAACGTACAAATCTGTTACATCTTGGTTATCATCAGAAATTATATTGCTATAGCTTTCGTAAAATGCTTCTTCAAAATCATCATAAAGGTTGCATAAACTGCTCAAACCTATCTGTATTTCGGCATCTGTTTTGGCTTTGATTATCTTCTGTAGTTTGTCTTTTAAAACATCTTTATAGGTCTCATTTTCAGCTGAGAATATACATAGGAGTGAGCTTGGGGATAAAAAAGAGACAACGCATTTATTTGAAAAAGCTGATTTAATTTCAGTTTTAAGATCATTTAAAATGTCTATATTATTTAATGTATTTTCCTGCTCTAACCTCACAATTGCAATAATGCCATACTGAAGGCTCTGAATTTCGAGAAACTGCTCTATTTGCCTTAGGTTAAGGTCAGAAAAAAGTTTGTTGTTCAAAATAAAAAACAAAAGTCCATTTTCTATTAAAGATTGCATAGCCTTGATTTTTCTTTTTTTCTCCATTTCCTCCTTTTGCTTAGATAGGATATTATCAATTTCTTCAAAAGCTTTTTTTGTTATGTTTACAATATCAGATACCAGGTATGGTTTTAGAATATAAGAAAATGCACCAAGTTCAACCGATTTTCTGGCATATTCAAATTTATCATGTGCTGAAATTATTATAAAAAGAGGAAAAGGTTCTTTTTTTGTTTTTCGAATTTCTTCCATAACTTCTATTCCACTCATGTCAGGCATTTGAATATCTATAAAAACTATGTGGTAATTTTCAAACATTAGTTTTTGCAGTGCTTCTTCTCCATCATAAGCTTCATCAATAGTCATCTGCTCAGAAAAATTTTTTCTCAATATATGCGAAATTGATTCAATTACTATAGACTCATCATCACAGATAAGAATTTTTTTCATTTTTTTCAACTCCTTATAAATAATTAATTTATATAGGGAATAGTGATTGTCACTGTTGTTCCAATATCTTTCTTTGACTCAATGAAAATAGGCTCTTTTATTCCAAAGAAAAACTCAAGCCGTTTTTTGATATTTTCAATACCTATACCTGTAGAAGTCTTAGAAACAAAAGATTTTTTTGTAATTTCTTCTAATACTTCAGGTTCTATACCACTGCCATTATCAATAATTTGAATTTTTACATAATTAGAGTAATGTTTTTTTGCAACTATTTTTATTGTTCCTTCTCTCTTTTTTGCAAATCCATGAACGATAGAATTTTCAACTATGGGCTGAAGTATCATGCTTGGTATTTTTGCATCTTCAATATCTTTTTCGATATCAATTTCAAGATTGATTTTATTTCTAAATCTTATATTATGAATAAATACATAATTCTTCACATTTTCAATTTCTTCATTTAGCGTTACAAGTTTATTAATGTTTTGGACAGAATATCTGAGATAATTAGAAGTTTTTATAAGCATATCATAAGTTTTATCTGCATTTTCCAGCATTGCCATTTGAGCAAGGGTATTTAGTGTATTGAATAAAAAGTGAGGATTTATTTGAGATTGAAGTGATTTTAACTCAGCTTCTTGTAGAGCCTGTTGATACCTCACCATTTCTATTTCTTTTTTTGCAAGTTCTTTTTCAAGCTCAGCTTTATCTTCAAGTCTTTTGAGCATGTCTTTGATGTTTTCAAGCATGTCGCTAAATGAATTATTTAAAATTCCCAGTTCATCTGTAGGTTCAACCTTTGGTATTGAAAAATTGAGTTCTCCTTTTGCAACCTTATTTGAATAATGTGCAAGCCTTGATATTGGTTCGGTTAACTCTTTTGTAAAAAGGAGACTCACAACTATTGATAGCACAAACCACAATACTATTACTACATAATTCGTATTTGTAATTTTTCGAATAGAACTTTTCAAACTATTATAATATTCAACGCTGTGATTTATTTTACTTTGTGTAAACTTTTGCAAAAAATAATTTGCATATTCTAAGCTTTCAATGGTTTCAGAAAGTTTTTTTGTGTAATCTTTTCCCTGTTTCTTAAAAAGTATCACCATATCAATATTGTCATTTATTGTTTTGTATATATTAGTTATACTTCTTTTATAAACAATTTCGTCTTCGCTCTGACAACTGAGCTGATTTAGTTCATAAGATATAGAATTCAGGCTATCATAAACGTTTAAAATAGAATCTGAGTCTCCTGAAATAACATAAGATTGAATGCTCCTTCTTATTGTTCCAAAGTTATTTGTTATGGTATTTATGCTTTCTATGTTGTGGTATGTTCTATCAAAGTAGTTATGAAGAAAATTGACATTAATCTGAATCAAAAGATTTATTGTAATTGTTATAAAAACAAATGTTAAAATAAAAAATATAAGTTTTGCCCTGTATGTGTTAAAAAAAATTTTCATTTATAATCACCAGCCTACTTAACAATTATAGATATAGGAATAAATTCTCCTTTAGAAGATAGCTTTTCAAAGTCTTTCATAATCAAAATAGATCTAATTGCAAGTTCATCGTAATTTGGCATAACAAGCCTATCAATAAGTCCTTCATCTCTGTATCTTAAAAGCCGGGAATCATCCCCTGCTCCAATAAAAATAAAGTTTGAGTCTTTAGGAGATTTAACAAAACTATCAATAAATGCAAATGTCTCAAGCTCTTCTGTTGTATAATAACAGTTGTATTGCTGAGCAGTTATTATGTTATTTAAAAGTTTCTCTGAGATGGCATTTCCATATTCTATTGAAAATAAATCTACAGAAAAAGCTATTCCTTTTTCTTTTAAATAGCTTTTTATACCTTCAACTTCAAGCGTATCAGATATACTTTTGTTAATTGTATTTGTTATGACTGCAATTTTGAGCTTATCTAAATTTTTCTTTTTTGCTGTAGTTTCGATGTTGCTTGCAACAACTCTGCCTTTTTGAAAGTAATCAAAACCCAGCGTAGTATCAAAAAGGTCTTTGTTTTTGCTGCTTAAGATAGATATCACTTTAATTTTTTGCATTTTCAGCTGGTCAATTAAAGATTTAATCTCCTTGGTGGCAAAAAGATCACAGATAATGACAAAATCAAACTTTGAAAAAAGAGCCAGTTTTAACCCAAAAACCTCCTCCTGTTCAGATTCATAAAAGATTGTTTCTGATAAAACCTTTTGTGCCTGAGCAAATTGTTCAAACTCACCTAAAAATTCTTTCCAATACATCTCATTTTTAGGCAATATAACGGCGCAGTTTATATAATTGTTTTGTGAAAAGTTATTTAAATTGCCCATTTTACGAATGATTAGAAAATCACTTGCAGACAGCCACACCAGAATAAGCGCGAGTAAAATAAAAACTGTGATTATAAAGTATTTCAATATGAAATTTTTTGTTGAGGTCATTTTTTTACACACTCCTTTAAAAATTATTTTAACATCTGAATTCAGCAAGTTAAACTCTAATATACAGCAAAAAATTGACCACAAAAAATTGCAGTAAGTTTTTCATTTAGTTTGTTCATAAAACTGAAAAGTTGACAAATAAATTTAGTGATTTGCTATTAATTTTGATTTAAATTTGATAGTGTAATCAAATTTTATAGAAAAACTAAATAGTATAAGGAGGTTTTGGTAAATGTTAAACAAAAAGAAATTCTGGGTTGTTTTAGTATCAATTGTTTTAGCTATTTCACTTGTTCTTGTTGGTTGTGGCAAAAAGAGCACAAATGAAAATTCGGGTGGAACCTCAGAGGACAACAAACCTTATATCGGTGTTGCCATCTACAAGTTTGATGACACATTTATGACTGGTGTTAGAAATGCAATTGCAAAAGAAGGCGAAGGAAAAGCAAAGCTTGATTTTGTTGATTGCCAGAACTCTCAGTCTACTCAAAATGATAAAATTGACCTGTTCATAACAAAAAAGGTTGACGCTCTTGCAATCAATCCTGTTGACAGAACGGCAGCAGGTGTGCTGATTGACAAGGCAAAACAGGCAAACATTCCGGTTGTATTTTTCAACAGAGAACCGCTTCCTGAAGATATGAAGAAGTGGGACAAAGTTTACTATGTTGGTGCTAAAGCTGAACAGTCTGGAACTCTGCAAGGTGAAATTATGGCAGAGTACTGGAAATCACACCCTGAAGCTGATAAAAATCATGATGGTATTATGCAGTATGTTATGATTACTGGCGAGCCTGGGCACCAGGATGCAATCCTGAGGACTGAATATTCGATCAAGGCAGTTGAAGCAGCGGGAATTAGAGTAAAATGCCTTGCACAGGATACAGCTATGTGGGATAGGGTAAAAGGACAAGAAAAGATGCAGGCTTTCTTGGCATCATTTGGTGATAAGATTGAAGCAGTTTTCTGTAACAATGACGATATGGCGCTTGGAGCAATTGAAGCACTGAAAGCAGCAGGATATTTCAAGGATGGCAAATACGTTCCAGTTGTTGGTGTTGATGCAACAACACCTGGACTTCAGGCTCTTGAAGAAGGGACACTTTTGGGTACTGTTTTGAATGATGCAAAGGCACAAGGAAAGGCTACGTTCAATTTAGCGTATGTTCTTGCAAAAGGTGAAAAACCAACAAAAGAGAATGTTGGCTTTGAAATAACAGATGGAAAATATATCTGGGTTCCGTATCAGAAAGTTACAAAAGACAATTTAGAAGAGATGAAGAAATATGTTAATGAACAGTAATTTATAAAAACTTAGGATTGCCACCTTGTCAAGCAAGTCTTTTTTAAGATTGGCAAGGTGGCAGTAATTTTGATTTTGTTTTGTTGAGGAAAAATTTTTTCAAGAGGTGTATTTGTTATGGCAAAACCCGAGTATATTTTAGAGATGAACGGTATTACAAAAGAGTTTCCAGGGGTTAAAGCTCTTGACAATGTGACAGTAAAGATTAAAAAGGGAACTGTTCATGCACTTTTGGGTGAAAATGGGGCTGGAAAGTCTACCTTAATGAAATGTTTATTTGGAATTTATAAACCTGACAGTGGCGATATTATTTTAGATGGACAGCATGTTCATATCCACAGTCCGATAGATGCAATAAAGCTTGGGATTTCAATGATTCATCAGGAACTTCAACCAGTAAACCAGCGTAATGTGATGGAAAATATATGGCTTGGAAGGTTTCCACGACTTACCATTGGACCTTTTAAATTTGTCAATCACAAAAAGATGTATGAAGATACCAGACAACTTTTACAAAAACTTGAGATTGACGTTGACCCGAAAGCCATTGTTGGTCATCTTTCTGTGTCAAAGGTACAGCTTGTTGAAATAGCAAAGGCTGTATCTTACAACTCAAAAGTAATAGTGATGGATGAGCCTACTTCTTCTTTGACAGAAAATGAGGTTGAACATCTGTTTAGAATAATAAGAGATTTAAAAGCAAAGGGTGTTTCGATAATTTATATTTCCCATAAGCTTGAGGAAATCTTTGAAATAGCCGACGAAGTGACAATAATGAGAGATGGCAAGGTTGTAGGTTCATGGTCAATATCAGAACTTACCCCTGACATGATGATTGCGAACATGGTTGGAAGACAGATGTCAGATAGATTTCCGCAAAAGACAAATAAACCAGCTGAGGTTATCTTGAAGGTCGAAAATTTAACTTCTATTGATTCAAAGTCATTTAAAAATGTTTCATTTGAACTTAGAAAAGGTGAGATTTTAGGTATTGGAGGTCTTGTGGGGGCTCAAAGAACAGAACTTATAGAAGCTATTTTTGGATTAAGAACTATCAAAGAAGGAAAAATTTTTATAAAAGGCAAAGAAGTTGTCATAAAAAATCCGCAAGATGCTATCAAAAACAAAATTGCATTGCTCACAGAAGATAGAAAATTAACCGGGATTATTCCAGAATTAAATATATTGGAAAATACAACTTTAGCAAGTTTGAAAAAATATTTAAATGGTTTTGGGCTTTTGAATGATAAAAAGAGGGTCCTTGATACACAAAACTTTATAGATATACTGAGGATAAAAACTCCGTCATATAAAGCTCTTATAAAAAATCTGTCAGGAGGAAATCAACAGAAGGTATTAATTGCCCGCTGGCTCTTGACAGAACCCGAGATACTGCTTTTAGACGAACCAACACGCGGTATTGACGTTGGTGCAAAGTTTGAAATTTATAACCTTATTAACCAGCTTGCAACAGAAGGGAAAAGTATTATTATGATATCATCAGAGATGCCAGAACTTTTAGGAATGTCAGACAGAATTCTTGTTATGTGTGAGGGACGAGTTTCGGGTATTTTAGAGAGAAATGAGGCAACAGAAGAAGAGATTATGAAGCTTGCAACTAAATTTTCAGCATAAAATGATTCAAGGAGGTTATTTTAAAATGTCATTTACAAAGAAAGCAAGACAGGTATTATCTCAAAACGCAATCTATTTTATTTTGCTTGCTTTAATAGTGGTTATTGCATTTATAAGTCCGGACTTTCTTTCATGGAGATGCTTCAGAGACATACTTTTGCAGTCATCGACAAGAGCAATCATCGCACTTGGTATGAGTCTTGTTTTGATTACTGGCGGGGTCGATTTGTCAGCTGGAAGAGCAGTGGGGCTTGCAGCAGTTGTTTCTGCTTCAATGCTTCAGACTGCTGACTATGCAAGAAGATTTTTCCCTGATCTTCCTCAGCTTCCGCTCATAGTTCCAATTTTGATAGCTATGGTAATAACATTGTTGTTTGGTATTATAAATGGTGTTGCAATCTCTCGTTTAAATTTACCACCGTTTATAGCAACATTAGGATCAATGGTTATTATCTATGGTGCTAACTCTTTGTATTTCAATATGCCACCCAACAATTCCCAGCCAATAGGCGGACTGAGACCTGACTTTACAAATTTGGGAACGGGTTATATTGGGATTTCAGGTGAGTATTCAATTCCATATATTTTAATAATTGCTCTTATAGTTGCACTTGTGGTATGGGTATTGCTTAATAAAACAGCTCTTGGGAAGAGTATATATGCAGTTGGCGGCAATGTGAATGCAGCAAGAGTTTCTGGGATAAATGTAACAAAGGTCTTAATTTTTGTATATGCATTTGCGGGACTTTTGTATGGGCTTGCAGGTGTGCTTGAAGCTGCAAGGACAGGTGGTGCGACAAATAACTATGGGAATATGTATGAACTTGACGCTATTGCAGCCTGCGTTGTTGGTGGTGTTTCAACAACTGGTGGAATTGGAACTGTTCCAGGTGTGCTTGCCGGTGTGTTGATTTTTGGGGTTATAAATTATGGTCTTACATTCATTGGAGTTGACCCTTACTGGCAGCTTATTATAAAAGGTCTTATCATAGGTGTTGCAGTTGCTCTGGATATAAGAAAGTATCTTGCAAAAAGATGATATTTTTTAGACTTGAATTTGGCACCTTTTAATCTTACACTTGCTCAAAGGCATAAAAAGATAGTTTTTAGAGTTTTTCAGAGGCAAAGAGGGGCTATCCAGTTATTTTTTTGGACAGCCCCGTTGTTTTTTAATTTCTAAACAGCACCTTTTCATTTTCAAACATTCTTGAGGCAAACATTATTGATATCACGATGTAGACAATAGAAGAAATCACAAAAAGTCCAAGATGTTGAAGATTTACAATGTCATAAATTAGCTCTTTCAACACAGATATGGCATTTACAATTGGTAGTAAAAAGTAGGTGTCTGTAAGTTCATTTGGCATTTTGTACATTGTAAAATAAGGTGGAATTACAACTATGATACTTATTGGAGAAAGATAAGTTTGTCCTTCTTTGAACGAGCGGGCATAAGATGCCAGGGCAACTTCAATTGCTGCAAAGATTATTGCTGTCAGGATCACAACAAGAAGCATTATCAGCACAGTCAATGGCGAAACTGAATAGCCGTAAAACGGACTATTTTTAAAACTTTCACCCAAAACTGACGGCAGAAGTACAAACGATGCAATAATGCCAAAAAGAGAAGAAAGTCCTGCTAAAAGTGCCATGATACTTACTGCAAGGTATTTTCCTGTTACAAGTGACGACCTTGTTGCTGCTGTTGTCAAAAGAGGCTCTAAAGTTCCTCTTTCTTTTTCACCTGCAGTTAAATCAATTGCTACATTCATTCCGCCAAGAGTTGCCCAGAGTGTCAAAAACATAGGAATCAAAAATGATAAAATTGTTGCTGATTGTTTTTTAGGTGGTGCAACATTTTCTTTGTTTATAACAACAGGTTCAATTATAGATGGGTCTAAGTTCTTTTGAATAAGCCTTTGCTTTACTATCTGCTTTGAAAATTCGTTTATCATATTGCTAAGGATATTTCCTACATTGGATGATTTCATATCAGCTTCGTTTGTAAGAATCTGTATGTTTACCTGTTTTCCTTGAGAGAGTAGCTTTTCAAAGTCCTTAGGGATTATTAACACGGCTTTTATTTTACTATCCTGCAGGTCTTTTTTGGGATTGGTTGATTTTACAATATTGAATTCTGATTTTTCAATCATTGAAGAAATTAATTTTGAGTTTTCTAAACCTATGACACATATGGGTGTCTTTTCAGGTTTTACTTCAACTGCGGATTTTGCAGCTATGGACGAGATTATGAATATCACAGGGATAAATATCATTGGCAATATTATGTTCACAAGCAGAGCCTTTCTATCTCTGAAAGCATCTTTTAGCTCTTTTTTAAGCACAATCCATACATGTTTGAAATTTATTTTCATCTTTCATCACCTACCAATCTTAAAAATACTTCTTCAAATGAAGCTCCAGTAAATCTGTGTTTTATCTCATCAATAGTCCCAAGCGCAACAAGTTTTCCTTTGTGTATTATTGCAACTCTATCACACAGCTTTTCAACCTCATTCATCGAATGGCTTGAAAAAATTATTGTTCTTCCTTCCTGTTTACAAAGCTTTATAAAGTCATGCACTTCTTTGGCTGAAGAAACATCTAAGGAGTTTGTTGGTTCATCAAAAAGCATCACTTCCGGGTTATGGATGATAGACCTTACAAAACAGACCTTTTGTTTCATACCTTTTGAAAATGTCCCTGCAGGTCTGTTTATATAATCCTGCATGCCAAATCTTTCAGAAAGGTCATCAATTCTTTTTTTCAGCTCATTTTTGTCCATGTCATGCAAAAGTCCAAAATATTCAATGTTTTCACGTGCAGAAAGCCTTGCATAAAGTCCACTTTCACTTCCAAACAGAATTCCTATTTTTCTTCTGACCTTTTCGGGCTCTTTTGTGATGTCAAGCCCAGAGATGATAGCCGTTCCAGATGTTGGTTTTAGCATTGTTGCAAGCATTCTAAGAGTTGTTGTTTTTCCAGCACCATTTTCACCAAGGATTCCAAAGATTTCACCTCTTTCAATTTTAAACGACAGCCTGTTGACAGCTAAAACCTTTCCAAAGTCTTTGGTAAGCTCAATTAATTCAACCATAAAATTCCCTCCTGTTAAGTATTGTAAAAATATTATCAGTATTTTGACTATTAAAAGCTTGGATTTTTGAAATTATTATATATTTTAGCACAAAATATAACAAGATCTTTTCTTTATTAATTAGAAATCTTTTGAGTAAATGATTTTTATATTAATCCATAGAGCACATAAGAATAAAATTACTGAGCAAATAGAAAGTAATAAAAGGTTTTTAGGATTGTAATATAAATATGATAACAGGGAAGTATTATTTTTTGTTTTGCTCAGTGGAAAAATAAAAAAGTAAAAAGTGCAGAAGAATAAAGAATTAAGCACACCTAAAAGTATTGATGCAAAATTTTTAATTTTAACAATAGATACTAAAACGGCAAGTATTGAATATACTGAATATATTCCAATAACTACTGTTAATGGAAATACAAAAAGGGGCATATTTAAAGATTTTGAGTAAAATATATAAGGTATGTTAAGGACAAAGATATATATCAGAATAAGGATTACTTCTGATAAAAACTCCATAGTAACGATTGTTATTCTTTTAATTGGCAAAGATAATAGCAAAGATAAAAATGATAGAGATACAGTATTATTTTTTCTGGTCATCTCAGCATTTAAGTAAAATCTGCTTTGAACAAGGATGGTCAATATAAATATTTCGCTCAGAGAAAAAACTATCTGGTTTATCCTTTGAGGAATTAAAACAAAAAGGAGAATATTTAGCAATAGCAATATTAAAAGAAAAATAATTCTGCCACGAAAATTTTTTATATATACCAAATATGTTTTTATTTTTGACACCCCCTGTTTTTCAAAATTCTTTTTTTGAAAGTAGATAGGATGCTAAACCAAAAGAAATAACAAAGATGAAGATGATGTAAATGACAGATGGTAACATTTTATACAAATCAAAAAACTGAGGTTGTAAATTATTTAAAGGCAAAAGCATAATTATGATGATTAGGATTGACACTATATATAAAATTAAATTAGATAAGTAATTTTTAATTATTTGTACTGAACTCAAGATATTAAAAGGCACTACTAATAATGCTACCCCAATATTGCAGAATACAAAACCTAAAAACTGAGTTATAAACATATTTCTGTAGATGTCCGATTTTGGTGAGAAGAAAATAAGTAAGCCAAAGAATAATAATCCAATCAGTTGGGGTATTGCAATAAGCAGGATATTTCTTATCATGAAGAAAGCTACTATTTTCGTTACTTTTATTGGTATTGACAAAATAAATCTAAGAGTTGCTTGAAAATTTTTTTCATTGTAAAATACAGAAGCTAGAAAATAGATGATAGTACCTATCAAAAACATATTAAAATAATCATGTGAAGCCTTGCATATTAATATTGCATCTTTAAACGGGAAGTTTATTAGACACGTGACTACAATATATATTAATGAAAATATTCCGAATAGAAAAATTTCTCTTTTACATAATATCAAGTACTTTTTCATCGTTATCATCCTTCCTGACAAGCATAACATAGAATTTTTCAATGGAAGGTTTTTCAAAAACAAAGTAACTTCTAAACTCATCTTTTAAGCAATTTTTTTTGCACAGAGCTTCAAATATCATTGATGATTTTTTCAATGCAATTATAGAACTTTTTAAAAGCTTATCAACGTCAGCGGCAGAACCTTTTACAATGCAGAAGCTATTTTGAATCTCTTCTGTATTTGTGCTGCAGATGATTTTCCCTTTGTCAATTATTGTTACAAAGTCTGCAACATTTTCAATGTCAGACACAATGTGTGTTGAGTAAAAGACAGCTTTTTCTTCAGACTGGACAAAACTCTGCAAAATCTCAACGAACTGATTTCTTGCAACAGGGTCAAGTCCGGAAGTTGGTTCATCTAATATTAAAAGGTCAGGTTTGTGTGCTAAAGCCAGAGCAATTGAAAGTTTCATAACAGTTCCTTTGGAAAGCTGAAAAATACTTTTATTTTGCTCAATTTCAAAAAGATCACATAGATTTTTGTAGAGTTTTTCATCCCACGATTTGTAAAACCCTTTCATTATTTCTTTCAGTTCTTTTGGCTTTAAATGAGTAGGAAATACAGGATTTTCAAATACAATTCCTATACGCTGTTTTATATCTACTTTATCGCAGTCAAAAGGCTGCTGAAAAATAAAGACTTCTCCACATTCTTTTTTTGCAAAATCAAGAATACATCTGATCAGTGTGGTTTTCCCCGCACCATTTCGACCAAGAAGAGCCATAATGTACCCACTTTCAAGAATAAGTTCTGGAATTTCAAGCTTGAAATTTTTATACCTCTTTACAAGGTTTCTTACTGAAAGAGCAATCATTTTTGAAATTCATCTCCCTTATAGAATTTGTCAACCATATCTATTAATTTATTCAATTCGATACCTAATTCTTTAGCTTTTAAGACAACTTTTTCTAATTCTTCTTCTACTTCTTTCATTTTGGTACCTACAATTTTTTCTCTATCAATCTCAGCAACAAATGTTCCTCTTGCCGGAACTGTAATTATAAACCCTTCTTTTTCAAGCTCTTCATATGCCCTTTTTGTTGTGATGACGCTAACGTTTAGTTCTTTTGCCAAAACCCTGATTGATGGCAAAGCTTCTCCTGCCTTGAGACTTCCTTCTATTATCTGTTTCTTTATTTGATTTTTGATTTGTTCATATATAGGTTGTGTTGATGTATGCGAAATCAAAATTTTTATCACATTTTGCTTACCCCTTTTATATACTGTATATATACAGTATATACAGTTTTGGTTTAGCTGTCAATATTTTTTGCAAAGTATATTGAAATGATATAAAAATTATGGAAAAATAGTGTCAGAGTATGTAATCAAATAGTAATATCAAAGACAATTTAAAATTATATAAAAAGCTGCTATCAAGTATGGTTTTATTTAAATATCGTGAATTTTTTAATTTAATAGTAGTTTTAACTCTCAATTTTACCATAAAGAGGAGGAATTGAAAAATGAAAAAGAAAAGTTTTGAAAATCCTTTTCTGATAGCATTTATAGTGTATTTGGTTATGAGCTTGGTTGTTATTTTTATTTTTACTGCTAAAATGAACAGATTAGAAGTATTCAAAACAAACTACAATGCCAAAATACCTAATATCTTTTTTGCTGAATACTCGCACAATCTCTCTGATGCAAAGGATATACTAAAGCATCTTGTAGAAGATCAAAATGTTGATTTTTCGTACCTGAGAGGGAGAACAGAAGAATATTTTTTAAACAATACATTGACAATGTCAATTGCAAAAGAACCAGATATCTTTGAAGAAAGGGATATTGGCAGGATAATTGATGAGAGGTATGAACTTGTTGTTAATGTGAGAGATTTTTTAAAAAAGATAGACGAAAAGATAATTGCGCACAAAGACAAAAATCTTATCCAGAAAACCAAACCCGATATTGAAAAGATAATATTTTTACTTGATGCTTTGAATGAAGATTTACAATCATTCAGAGATGAAAATATAAAAAAGGTTTTCAAAGAGTATGAGAAGGAGCTATTGGAGTATTTAAATAAGGCTGATAAAATGATTTTGCAAAGCTAAGTACAATTCAAACTGAGACTGCCTTAATAGGGCAGTTTTTTTATTGTTCTTTATTGACCCAATAGAGCATCTTTTGAACATCTAAAAAATTAAAAATTTTTCAAAAATAAAGAAGGATTTTAGAAATTAATGTCGAAATATAATATTAAATGCCAGATTGATGCAAATTATTATAATAGGTGGGATATTATACATGAGAGCAAAATTTATTTTTGAAGTAAGTGAAAGTCAAAGTGAGTTACATAATCTTCCTGTCTATTACAGAACTGTTTTCATGAGCTTTTTAAAAAGAGCACTATCGCTATATAACAAGGATTACTTCGATAGAATTTACTGGTGGGGTGAAAAAAAGAACAAGTGGCAAAAACCTTTTGTCTTTGCCCTAAATCTTCCAAATATGAATTTTCAAGATGATACAGTTTATTTCAGAGGAGATATCATGTTCAATCTTTCAACATCTGACTATGAGTTTTTTGTAAACATGTATAACAGCTTACTCAATAGCAATCTTTATCCGTATCCTTTAACAGATAACTGCAAGATTGCACTCAAGCGAATGTATTTAGTAAAAGAACCGGAAAAGTTTGACTCAAAAATGGTCTTCAAAACATTTTCACCAATTTTGATTGAGAAAAAAGAAGGCAACAAAAAGGTGCCTGTTTTGCCTTTTGATGAAGGGTTTGAAGATGTTTTCAACGAAGTTGTTGATTTTGAAATAAGAAATGTTCGGCTTTTAAGAGGGCAAAATAAAGGACTGCACAAAAGACTAACTTTCAGACCAATAAATGTGCAAAAGACTGTTGTAAAACATAGAATCTCTGAGTTTGTTGAGAATACAGGTAAAGATATAATGTTTTTGACAGGGTTTTCTGGAATATTTGAACTATCAGGAGACCCGGAAGATTTAAAAGAACTGTATCAAAACGGCATAGGATTTAGGCGTGGCCAAGGGTTTGGATTTGTTGAGGTGGCAAAGTGAGCAATATAGTAAAAAAGGGGAATATTCAGAGATGTTGGAAAGAGTATATTTAGGAGATTGGGCTTATAATGCAGGAATAATTGGTTTTATTGAAATTATGCTGGATGGAGAAGATATAGCTTCTCAAAATATCATCACAATTGGCTCAAACTATATAGAGTTTGACAGAAATAATTTAAAAGGGTTTTCTGACAAGTTTTTTAAAAAAGCTTATCAGAGGTATCCCAGAACAGATGAGTTACTTGATTTGGGGAATAAATTATTGCAAAGATTAGAAAATAATGATTTTGATAAAAATTTAAAACAAGAAATAAGTAACTTTAAAAAGAGAGTAGAAGGATTTTCCAAGTTAAAGCAATTGGTAGATAGCTATAAGCTAACTTTGCCAAGAAATTTTAATAACGTTGACGCTGAACAGTATATATCTCAAATAATTGATTTATTGAATGCAAATAAACAAGAGTTAATCGAAGATAATGTTAAAACTTATCTTAAAAATACAAGTTCAATATGTGGTGATAGAAGTTTTCTAAATAGGAATTTTAAAGGAGAATTAAAAAAGAAATTTTTTGATGATTTTGAAGGACCAATAGTTAACCAAACAAATAGGCAAGACAAAAATCATGATTGCATCTTTTGTGGACTAAGACCTGCAAAAAAGGATGCTTTATTAGACACGGGACTTGTAAGCTTTTTGGGTGCTAATAAAGATAACAAGAATTTTTTCTGGAATTTCAAGCCGCAGCTGCCTATTTGTGAGATTTGTGAATTAATATACTTTTGCATATTTGCAGGCTTGACCGAATTTAGAATAGGACAAACCAAAAAGTTTTATTTTGTAGATAGGAATACCTCTGTGTTGGAGCTTTATCAAACAAATAAGCTGTTTATGGAGATGATGGCAAAAGAAGAAAACATATTAAAAGAAAAAGGTATTTTGAATTTTATTAATGACTATTTGTTGACAAAATTTAAAGAAGAAAGTAAATTTAGATTAACCAATAATATTATGTTCATTGAAATAGATTTAACTTCTTCTGTAGCACCAAAGCTTTATGGCTTTAGTATCACAAAACAAAAAGCAGAATTTATAAATTCAAACTATGATTTACTTAAAAAAACAACGGGAAGTTACATTAGAATTAAAGAAAATGTTTTATATCCTTTTAGCGAATTTATGCAAAAGTTTATAAACAATACATTAAGCTCTCAATTTTTATCGTTTTTAGAATACCAATACTTGAATTCCCAAAAACCAAATTCCAAGATAAAAACAAATCTTTCTCCTTATAGGTTACAAATTTACAACATGCTCATATATAAATATCTAAAAAGTGTAAAGAGAGGTGAAGATTTAATGGATGAAAAATGGTTGTGGAAAATGTATTTCTTTGGTCAAGAGCTGAAGAAAAAATTCTTGGAATCAAAAGCTGAAAATAAAGTGACCAGCCTTGCTTACAGATTAATTTCAGCTCTAAGGATTGGCGATATAAATACATTTATGAATCTTATTATTAGAACGTATATGAGCTATAGTATGGAAGTTCCTGCTTTGTTTGTGTCGTGTATCAAGAATGAAGAAAATTTTTGTGCACTTGGTTACAGCTTTGTAAATGGACTTCTTGGTGTTGAAATTGAAAAGGATGGAGAGATGGAAAACAGTGAGGAGGTTGAAGAGAATGTTTAAAAATGCAGGAATTACATTGACAGTTGTGTTTGAAGCGATGAGCTTGAACTATGGTGAGAGTATAGGAAACATTTCAGAGCTTAAAAAGCTTACGAGAGAAAATAAGGTATATACTTATATGTCGAGACAAGCTTTGAGATTTGAAAAGTACAAATTTATGATGGAAAACGCTGGTATCAAGGAAACTCCAGTAACAGGTGATGAGCAGGTGGTCCAGTTTAAAAAAGAAGCAACAATTACAGAGTATCCAGAGATAGACTTGTTTGGTTACATGAAAACATCAGGGCAAGGTCAAAATGCGCAAACACGAACAGCAGTTGTAAAAATCACACCAGCCATTTCTTTAGAAGAGTACAAGAATGATATGGAATTTGCTACAAACTTAAATTTGGCAAAAAGAGCAAATACTAATCCAAATCCATATCAGCTTGAACAGCACAAATCCTTATACACTTATACAGTAGCAATTGACTTGGACAGACTGGGTAAAGATTTTAATGAAAAGGGAGAATTGGTTGAAGAGATTCCAGCTGATGAAAAACTTAAGAGGCTTTGTAGCTTATTTGATGCAATAAAGTTTTTGAGCAGAGAAATTAAGGGAAGAAGAGAAAATTTAAGCCCGCTTTTTGTGATAGGAGGGCTTTATCCAGTAAAAAATCCATTTTTCTTAAATAGAATAAAGCTTATAAAAGAAGATTCAGCCTATGCAATTGATCCAAGGCTTCTTCGTAGCACATGTGAGCTAACTCTACCAAATGGGAAAAAGGTCTTTGATTACACTCTATTGGGAATATTAGAAGGCTTTTTTGTAAATGAGGAAGAGTTCAAAAAACTTCTCCCAGCTTCAAGTGGCACAATTGATTACTTCTTTGAGAATTTGAAGGAAAGAGCAAGAAAATATTATGAAGAGGGGACAGTTTAAAGATGCTCAATAGCCTTTTAAAAATTAAGATTTATCAGCCTTTTGCAAATTTCAGAAAACCATTTTCATATGGGATAGTAGACTCTTATCCTCTGCCACCACCATCTACTGTGAAGGGGTGGCTTCACAATATTTTAGGTGCTAAAAATGGTGAGTATTATGAAATGGCAGTATCAGTATGTGGGAGATTTAATTCTATTTCATATGATATTCAAAGGATAGTAAAATTTGATAGACTGAGGAAAGAAGACACTATTGCTCCTGTTGTAAATGAGGTTTCTGCAAGAGTACAGAATAGCATTATATATGTGACAAACCTTGTTGATGTGCAGCTGTGTATTCATGTAAATGCTGAAAGGAATGTTTTAGAAAAAATATACAAAAACATCTTTGATTCTTACTGGGGTTTGGGTCGAAAAGAGGATTTGATGAGGATAGACGAGATAAAATTCTTTGAGCCAAGAAAAGTAGAGTACAGAAAATATATAAAGAAAAGACCTCCAGAGATAGGAATGTATTTGAAAAGCTCAACTGCTGAGACACTAATGATTGATGGAATCAGATTCAGGCTCAACAATAGATATGAAAAGACCAAAGATGGTTTGAGGATATTTACTGACAAAAAAGATGTTGTTTTTGTTGAAACGTTGGTTCAGTTAAACCCAATGGCAATCATTGAAAAAGAGGTTTTTGTAGATGATGAGGACATTATCATTGATTTAATAGGTGATGAGATGTATGAAAATTGATATATATAAGGATATAGAACTTTATGCAAAGAGATTTAAAAGTAATAAGGGAAATAAGTATCAAACTATCTATCAACACACGATGGATTTATTAAACAATATGGAAAAACTATTTGAAGAGTATAATGAAGAGATTGAGGAAAGTTGCATAAAACTGCAAATAAATTACCAAAAGCTCAAATATCTTTTAAAATTAGCAATAATATATCATGACTTGGGCAAGGCAAATTCGAAATTTCAGCAAAAAATAAGGGATAAGACAAGAGTAAAGGAGGTACCTCAAGTTAAAGGTTTGTCTAAAGAGGTGCCTCATAACTTTATATCTATAGCTTTTGTCGATTTGGAAGATGAGATAACAGCAGGAAATATCACTGTTGAAGATTTAGAAAATCTACTTTTTGCAATTGCGTTTTCGCATGATAGAGATTTTGATTTTAATTGTCAGTATTTTGAAAAATATATTTGTGAAGATGTTTCAAAGTATATAGAGAATAAGACATTAAAACCATTATTAGAACTCCTTCCCTCAGTTCTTGATAGGGATTTAATAATAAATAATTCAAACTATACATACAGAGTAATTAACCAATTAAGAGAATTAATGCTCAAAGATTCATATAATTTTTCCAACAAAAATACAATTTTCAGGACATTTTTGAAAGGTTTATTGCACAGACTTGATCATTCAAGTTCTGCAGGAATTAGCACAGAAGAACCAAAAATTAAAAATTTTCCTGAAAAGGTTGAAGTTTATTTAAAAAGCAAGGGGAGTTTTAGTGGGTTTAAGGATTTTCAGAAAAAAGCAGTGGAACTTTCAGGAAGAAATATTATTTTATTTGCTCCGACTGGAAGTGGGAAAACAGAGTTTGGAATAAACTGGGCATTTAAAAGTAAGTTAATTTACACTCTTCCAATTCGTGTTTCGATAAATGCAATGTATGAAAGACTTGCGAAAATCTTTGGTGAAGATAAAGTTGGAATTTTACATTCTGATAGTATGATATATCTGCTTGAAAGATATATGGAAATATATCGTGAAAATCAAGAATTAGAAACTCTATTTGATAGTGTTGATCTTGCTAAGAATATGAGTCTACCAATAATTGTTACCACAGGAGACCAGATTTTTACCTCGGCTTTGAAGTGGCCAGGCTTTGAAAAGATTTATTCTCTGTTTTTATATACAAAGATTATAATAGATGAGCCGCAGAGCTATTCACCAGAATCTTTGGCAATTATAATAAAAGCATTACAAGAAATTATAAGTTTAAACGGCAAGTTTTGTTTGATGAGTGCAACAGTTAATCCACTTATTTTGAAATACCTTGGGAATTATGCTGATTATATACAAGCATATTCAGATGAGGAATTAAAAAAGAAATATTCTCATATTATTAAAATCAGGCAACTTTCAATTTTAGATTGTATTGATGAAATAATTGAATGTGGAAGGCGAAAAAATGTACTTGTTATATGCAATACCGTAAAAAGGGCACAGGAAGTTTACAAGGTTATACATGAAAATTTAAGAGGATTTGAAAAAATTCATGTTGAGCTTTTACATTCACGCTTTTTAGAAGGGCAGAAGACACAGAAGGAAAAAATTATTATTTCAAATCAGATGAGAAACGGGATTGTAATTTCAACTCAACTTGTTGAAGCATCGCTTGATATAGACTATGATATATTGTTTACCGAGCTTGCCTCAGCAGATTCTTTACTTCAACGAATGGGAAGAATATATAGAAAAAGACAATATGAAGAAGCGGTTCCGAATGTCATCATTTTAACAAAAGAGCCGAGTGGAATTGGAAAGGTATATCAGAAAGAAATTGTTGAGAGGACAGAAACATTTTTAAAAAAATTTCACGAGAATAAAATTACAGAGTATGATAAAAAAGAACTTAATGAGTATGTATATGATATCGATGCACTTTCAGCTACAAATTTTATAAACAAATTTAATAAAGCATATGAAATTTTAAAACTTGGATTTAGATCGGAGAAAAAAATTGAGGCTCAAAAAATTTTTAGAGATGTTGTTACGATATCAGGGATACCAAGAGAGGTATTTAACAAAAATATTGACGAGATAGAAGAAATTGTTGATAAGATAAACTCAAAAGATTTGAATTCTATTGAGAAATTAAAGTTAATTTCTCATATCAGAAAATATACAGTAACTGCCCCGCTATACTTTTTTGAAAAAGGTGGAATAAGCTGTTATGATAAAAAGTTAGGATTATATCTTCTTGATTGTGAATATGATGAACAATTGGGTTTAAAGCCACCAAAAGATATAGAAAAATCTGATATATGGTAAAAACCAATTGGAGTGGTGAAAGTGGAAGACGCCATGGAATTTTCTGACCTCAAGTTCCAAGGAATAAAAATCAACTACCTTTACATCTGCAAAAGAAAACTTTGGCTATTTAGCAAGAACATAACTTTTGAGAACAAGTCTGACAAGGTGCTTCTGGGCAAAGTGTTGCATGAGTACTCGTATCCCAAAGAGAATACAAAAGAGGTTTTGATAGACAATCTTATCATGATAGATATTTTATCAGATGGCAGCATCAGAGAAGTAAAGTACAGTAGTAAGATGAAAGAAGCTGATATAATGCAGGTTATGTACTATCTTTACTATCTTAAGCAAAAAGGAATTCACAAGCAGGGGATAATAAATTATCCCAAGGAAAAAAGAAAAGAAGTGTTAGAACTTACACCTGATTATGAAGAAAAAATAAAACAGGCACTAAGAGAGATAGAAGAGATAACAACAAAATCAATTCCGCCACCTGCGCAAAAACAAAAGATTTGTAAGTCGTGTGCGTACTTTGAGTTTTGCTGGGGGTAAAATCATGCAGAAAACATTGTATATTACTTCAAATGGAAGGCTACGAAGACATGAGAATACTTTGTATTTTGAATCTGGGGAAGAAAAAAGAGCAGTTGATATAGAAAATATTGAGCAAATTCACATCTTTGGAGAGGTAGATTTGAACACAAAAGCTTTAAATTATATCTCTCAATATGGAATTATTCTTCACTTTTACAATTATTACGGATTTTACTCTGGAAGTTTTTTGCCTCGCAAGAAAAATGTATCTGGAGAAGTAGTAGTAAGACAGGCTCTGCATTATCTAGAGAGAGAAAAAAGATTGTTTTTGGCATATTGTTTTGTTGAATCAGCTGTGCATCACATGATGCGAAACTTAAGAGAAAGAAAAGAAGCTGAAGCCTTTTTGACTGCAATTGAAGATGAGTGGGAAAAGGGAAGATTTGCTATATCGAGCGTTACAGAGCTGATGGGCCTTGAGGGGAGAATTCGCAATATATACTATCAATCTTTCAATCAGTTTTTACCAGATGATTTTGCAATTGAAAAAAGAGAAAAAAGACCACCTACAAATCCTATTAATGCTTTGATTTCGTTCGGGAATAGTCTGATTTATAGTCATACACTTTCTCAGATTTATCAAACCCAGCTTGATCCAACAATTAGTTTTTTGCATGAACCAAGTGAAAAGCGATTTTCTCTAAGTCTTGATATTTCAGAAATTTTTAAACCACTGATTGTTGACACTGTAATATTCAAACTTCTAAATAACCATCAAATTACTCTTGAACATTTTGATGAAGATTTGAATTATTGTTATCTTAATCAAGATGGAAGGAAGATATTTATAAAAGAGCTTCAAACCAAGCTTGAAACCACAGTGCGACACAGACAGCTCAATAGAAATGTTTCTTACAAGGGTTTTATAAGACTTGAATGCTATAAGTTGATAAAGCATTTTATAGGTGATCAGGTTTACTCGCCACTTAAGGCATGGTGGTAGATAAATTCAAGGGAGTGAAAAAAGATATTTGTCATAGTCACATATGATATCAATGAAAAAAGAGTTAACAAGGTGAGAAAGATTTTGAAAAAGTACTTCACATGGGTTCAAAACTCAGTGTTTGAAGGTGAAATTACGCTGGGCAAGCTTGAAAAATGTAAACGTGAACTTTTATCGGTTATAGAAAAAGATGAAGATTCAGTGTATTTTTATGAAATGGAATATAAACTTGTGTGCAATAAAAAGATTTTAGGTCAAGAGAAGAATTATGATTCTATTATAATTTAAAAATTTCAGGCCAAATCTATTGATGAACTCGTATTCCATAATAATCCATTTTGCAGCGAGGCTTATAACTATTTTAAAGTTTCTATCTTCTTTTCCTCCAAGCTTCTCAAGACTCTTTGCTATTTTATTACAAAAACCCAACTATCCCCTCGCTGCAATTTATTCTTATTGTGGAAAATTTGCTGATAGGGTATAATATAGATGTAAGATGGGAAAAGGGATATTTATTATTAATGGGTTTTATCTGAACTATGAGGGATGTAAACCATCATCAGGTGGAATTGTCTTACCTGTCTCATAATCGTTTTATCTGAACTATGAGGGATGTAAACTTCGTAATGCTAACTGCTGAATTGTCATATCATCAACAGTTTTATCTGAACTATGAGGGATGTAAACTTTACTCTCGCATCAGGTGTTGCAACAAAGTTTGCAGTTTTATCTGAACTATGAGGGATGTAAACCTAAACGAGGGATACTACAATGCTATCTACTATGGCTGTTTTATCTGAACTATGAGGGATGTAAACTTTATAGGATCAGGGTCAAACACAATAGCATCCACTCGTTTTATCTGAACTATGAGGGATGTAAACGCGTTGAGCTGGGGTGCTTTTTATTTGGGGAGTGGTAGTTTTATCTGAACTATGAGGGATGTAAACTTCAAAGGCAAGAAAGTAATGCTATTGCTATTCCTGGTTTTATCTGAACTATGAGGGATGTAAACAAGCAAAAAAAGGCTGAGTCGTCGCTCCGCCTTTTTTGTTTTATCTGAACTATGAGGGATGTAAACTTAAATAGTCTGTTGAAACGTTAAAGAAATCGGCAAGTTTTATCTGAACTATGAGGGATGTAAACCAATTGCTTTTTCTAAAGCTCTATAAACTTTTGCTAAGTTTTATCTGAACTATGAGGGATGTAAACTGTTTTTGCACTCTATTAATTCCTGAAATATCATCGTTTTATCTGAACTATGAGGGATGTAAACTCGGGAGCGCAGGCTAAGGTTGATACTCATGCAGCAGGTTTTATCTGAACTATGAGGGATGTAAACTTGAAAGTGATGAACAAAGAGAAGGCTATAGCACAGGTTTTATCTGAACTATGAGGGATGTAAACTGGAATATCATTTTTATTCTTAACTTGACTTATAGTAGTTTTATCTGAACTATGAGGGATGTAAACGCGGTAGGCACATTACCAGCCTGCCAATTAGTCTTGGGTTTTATCTGAACTATGAGGGATGTAAACTTATTTATAGTCTTAAAAACTACTCGTGGCATTTTAGTTTTATCTGAACTATGAGGGATGTAAACCTTACAAAAACAACAGGAGCATAAATGAATGAAAGGGGTTTTATCTGAACTATGAGGGATGTAAACTAGGCATACTAATGCAAATAGAGTTATATAGTTCCAGTTTTATCTGAACTATGAGGGATGTAAACGACGTTGAGTCTGGAGAATTGGCTGTCGTGATTGTCAAGTTTTATCTGAACTATGAGGGATGTAAACCAGAAGACATAGATAAACCTTTAGCAACTACTGAAATAGTTTTATCTGAACTATGAGGGATGTAAACTTTGATTCTTAAGTTGTTTCATTTGTATTTGTGCCCAGGTTTTATCTGAACTATGAGGGATGTAAACAAGGTTTTAATAGGTGATATGTGCATTGATGATAAGGTTTTATCTGAACTATGAGGGATGTAAACGCAAAGGCTGAGCAGATAGGAGGAAGGATAGATAGAAAGTTTTATCTGAACTATGAGGGATGTAAACCGCCAAACATTTCTGTCATTTTTGTACTTCCAATAGTGTTTTATCTGAACTATGAGGGATGTAAACCGATTTAAATCATTAATAGAGAACATTGAAGAACTTTGTTTTATCTGAACTATGAGGGATGTAAACGAATAAAAGGGTCATTTTTAACAGGCAATGATTTTTGGTTTTATCTGAACTATGAGGGATGTAAACTGTATCTTTGTACTCCAATAAATATTTTTGTATCCTGGTTTTATCTGAACTATGAGGGATGTAAACTCAATAATTTGCTTAAGAGTTTGGCTGTTTTTTCTTGGTTTTATCTGAACTATGAGGGATGTAAACAGTTATGTACCGTTGTTCATAGACCAGCCCGAATAGGGTTTTATCTGAACTATGAGGGATGTAAACCGGAGAAAAGTAGCTTGTGGTTCCTTGAGGGGGTAAGGTTTTATCTGAACTATGAGGGATGTAAACTTAATATACAGTACTTTATCAGTCTTCTCCAAATCCGTTTTATCTGAACTATGAGGGATGTAAACAAAGACGGACAACTTAAATACAGAAAAACAAAAGGAGGTTTTATCTGAACTATGAGGGATGTAAACACTGTCACATTAAACATTTCAGAATCAATATTCACCGTTTTATCTGAACTATGAGGGATGTAAACTTGAACAAAATTGAAAAGGCCCAAGAGCAGGATAAACAGTTTTATCTGAACTATGAGGGATGTAAACGAACTTGCCGCATTAAATTTTACTTTTATTTGCATTCGTTTTATCTGAACTATGAGGGATGTAAACGCATTGTATGGTATGTTTGTACGCTTATCGATAAAAGTTTTATCTGAACTATGAGGGATGTAAACCCAGACCTCCCCCGCAGGCTCCGAGGGAAGGTTGCACGTTTTATCTGAACTATGAGGGATGTAAACTGCATGATTAAATAACAAATTGTTTGCAAATTATCTGGGTTTTATCTGAACTATGAGGGATGTAAACTATTGTAAATTTTGGGAATAAACACAAGAGTATAATTGTTTTATCTGAACTATGAGGGATGTAAACATTGCAATTCAGATGAGCTTAGAGTTTACAAGAAAGTTTTATCTGAACTATGAGGGATGTAAACAATACTGCGAAGTGTAGTAGATTGTCACTTCTAAATTAGTTTTATCTGAACTATGAGGGATGTAAACCCTACCGCACAAGATTTACCGCAAATTATATCGAGGTTTTATCTGAACTATGAGGGATGTAAACTTAATTTTTGTAAACACTTCTGATGGAGATAATTACAGTTTTATCTGAACTATGAGGGATGTAAACGGCTATAACATCTCCAGGCTGTAAATCCTCAAAACTTTGTTTTATCTGAACTATGAGGGATGTAAACCATCATACTTCGATATTCTTTTCACATCACCCCCATCAGTTTTATCTGAACTATGAGGGATGTAAACTGACTCGCAGGTTTGGCGCGTGCTACTTCCACATTGCGTTTTATCTGAACTATGAGGGATGTAAACCTGTATTAGATTGTCAACAAAAACTCCAAGAGTATTGTTTTATCTGAACTATGAGGGATGTAAACAATAATATAGTTACAAAGATTAATGGAAGTTTGACGGTTTTATCTGAACTATGAGGGATGTAAACAGTAATAAAATCTAAGAACTTTATGATAAACTTTCACGTTTTATCTGAACTATGAGGGATGTAAACTCTCTAAGTTTTTGGGCTATAATCTCTCGCACCTGCTGTTTTATCTGAACTATGAGGGATGTAAACGCTAATGTTAAGGCTTGTGTGTCAATAATAGGCATGTTTTATCTGAACTATGAGGGATGTAAACGCTTTGAACTCCAAAATATCTCCTTTTCCATGACTTGGTTTTATCTGAACTATGAGGGATGTAAACAACGATACTTGTATATTTCCCATGCATCTTGCACCCTGTTTTATCTGAACTATGAGGGATGTAAACATCTATACTTGATAAAGCTATATACCTCTTATTACCAGTTTTATCTGAACTATGAGGGATGTAAACAAAGACGGACAACTTAAATACAAAAAAATAAAAGGAGTTTTATCTGAACTATGAGGGATGTAAACGTTGGGAAAGATATATTTGTTGATGTGCCACAAGGTGGTTTTATCTGAACTATGAGGGATGTAAACTACTATAATACTCACCAGCTACTATAGCCTGAAACCCGTTTTATCTGAACTATGAGGGATGTAAACGCAACTGCAAAAAAGCTTGGTCTTCTAACTTAATAGCAGTTTTATCTGAACTATGAGGGATGTAAACGTTCTATGCAGCTGTGGGAAGAAGAAACAAGAAGAGGAGTTTTATCTGAACTATGAGGGATGTAAACTTTTCAAAAATAATACTAAAAACCTCATCTGCATCCTTGTTTTATCTGAACTATGAGGGATGTAAACGGGGTTATATTTGGAACTAATGATAGTGCAGGCGCAGTTTTATCTGAACTATGAGGGATGTAAACAGGATATAGATTTAGATGAGCAAGAGGCTAGTAAAGTTTTATCTGAACTATGAGGGATGTAAACGTTGATGTTAAAGTTGCAAGGCTTGTAAGGGTGGCTAGTTTTATCTGAACTATGAGGGATGTAAACTTGAATGTAGCTGTATGGGCTCTTGAGGGGTCAAGGAGTTTTATCTGAACTATGAGGGATGTAAACACAGTCACAGCATTTAACAACAAGAACTTTGAACATAAGTTTTATCTGAACTATGAGGGATGTAAACAAATCACAATTTCTAATCTTCGCTACAATTTCCTTAAGTTTTATCTGAACTATGAGGGATGTAAACCATTATCTAAATACACAAAATTCTTCTCAAATTTTCTGTTTTATCTGAACTATGAGGGATGTAAACACCGGTAAAGCGACAGTAGAACTACCAATTACATAATGTTTTATCTGAACTATGAGGGATGTAAACGGTGTACCAGTAAACAACTCTATCACTCAACTCCCCCGTTTTATCTGAACTATGAGGGATGTAAACAGGTTCCGCTTCAAGCATACTCACTAAATACGCCAAAGTTTTATCTGAACTATGAGGGATGTAAACAGATATTTTATAACAGATATGTTTATCCAATACGAGAGTTTTATCTGAACTATGAGGGATGTAAACGCAAAATAAGCCATGCTGCCTTGAGTGCATTTTCTGGAGTTTTATCTGAACTATGAGGGATGTAAACTTGTATTTGCCTTTGTTAATCAAATCAAGCAAAATCGTTTTATCTGAACTATGAGGGATGTAAACATGCAGTTGCAATATACAAAGATGGCAGGACAGAAGTTTTATCTGAACTATGAGGGATGTAAACCAGGTATTTGGGTACCCCTAATGTAAAGCTGGGGAAAGTTTTATCTGAACTATGAGGGATGTAAACTTATTAAACATTGTTAAGCACTTGGAGCTTTTTTGAGTTTTATCTGAACTATGAGGGATGTAAACTATGGTGGGTCTGCAAAAATCATGCTATATTCGTCGGTTTTATCTGAACTATGAGGGATGTAAACTTAGGAAGTGGAAAACCAAACGATATAACAAAGAAGTTTTATCTGAACTATGAGGGATGTAAACATGCTCGATATAGCTATAACAGGTACAAACTGTTCAAGTTTTATCTGAACTATGAGGGATGTAAACATAACGTATTTTTTCAAGCAAATCTGCGTAATTAAGTTTTATCTGAACTATGAGGGATGTAAACGCAGGAGTTGTTGGGTCAGATATAGCAGCGCAAGCACGTTTTATCTGAACTATGAGGGATGTAAACTGCAAACACTGCAAAAGGTTTGGTTATAGCGTTAAGGGTTTTATCTGAACTATGAGGGATGTAAACATATTAAACCAACCTTTGCAGAAGTGTCAGGCTTAGGTTTTATCTGAACTATGAGGGATGTAAACGCAGAACGTTGTAACAGTCAGCGAGGCTGCTCAGTTGTTTTATCTGAACTATGAGGGATGTAAACATGCTAATCATGCGCTATCACCACTCAGTGATAGCTGGTTTTATCTGAACTATGAGGGATGTAAACTGCAAACACTGCAAAAGGTTTGGTTATAGCGTTAAGGAGTTTTATCTGAACTATGAGGGATGTAAACAAAAGTAGAAGTAGAAGCTGGAATAAGACGCCCCGGGTTTTATCTGAACTATGAGGGATGTAAACTTAGTGCTTCTTCCACCAATCTTTTTGCTTCCGCCTGTTTTATCTGAACTATGAGGGATGTAAACATAAATTTTGAAGTGTCATCTGCGAATGTTTTTGAAGGTTTTATCTGAACTATGAGGGATGTAAACTTCATACTGAATATAGTTTTAGAGAGTAGAGATGAAGTTTTATCTGAACTATGAGGGATGTAAACTTAACTGAGAAAAGAGGATATTTGGTTAATACTATGGTTTTATCTGAACTATGAGGGATGTAAACTGGAGCTTTAGGTTCCGCTTCAAGCATACCCACCAAAGTTTTATCTGAACTATGAGGGATGTAAACAGGGAATGATATATTTAGCTGTATCGGTTATTTTAGGTTTTATCTGAACTATGAGGGATGTAAACACTGGCTTGAAGCTAAAATCGACTCAAATGCTGCCTGTTTTATCTGAACTATGAGGGATGTAAACCTCAATTTGCATTATATTAATCTCGCTGATTCCTCAAGTTTTATCTGAACTATGAGGGATGTAAACAGGTATTGAGTGGCTGGATAAAGTAAGGAAGGTGTTAGTTTTATCTGAACTATGAGGGATGTAAACCTGATTTTTGAGAAGATATTCAGTGAGGAAATACAGGGTTTTATCTGAACTATGAGGGATGTAAACATTAATGAAGATTAGGGCGGTGAGTTGTATGAGAGAGTTTTATCTGAACTATGAGGGATGTAAACATTAATGAAGATTAGGGCGGTGAGTTGTATGAGAGAGTTTTATCTGAACTATGAGGGATGTAAACGAGAGAACTGTATAATGTTTGATAGTGATTTTTCGCAGTTTTATCTGAACTATGAGGGATGTAAACTCATTATTTTATTAGGTAAACTAAAACTTATAGGCTGTTTTATCTGAACTATGAGGGATGTAAACCTTGCTAAATGCATTAGCATTCTCATACGCCCTTCTAAGTTTTATCTGAACTATGAGGGATGTAAACATAGATATTTAGGTGAGGATGTAATAGAGGTTAATAGGTTTTATCTGAACTATGAGGGATGTAAACTTGCTAAAATGTGCAACCATTTTTGCCCTGACACAGGTTTTATCTGAACTATGAGGGATGTAAACATAAGGTGGATGGGTTCTTTTACCTTAGCAGGGTCTAGTTTTATCTGAACTATGAGGGATGTAAACGCAGCGGTTAGCTTGCTTTGAAGCGTCGCAGCAGGGGTTTTATCTGAACTATGAGGGATGTAAACTCCTAATAGTTTTGTTTTCTCATAAAGCCGCCCTACGTTTTATCTGAACTATGAGGGATGTAAACAAACTTTTTGCTACCTCACCTATCGTTTGAGCATTGGTTTTATCTGAACTATGAGGGATGTAAACGAATTCCCTTTTTCCTTTGTCTTCTACCTGTATCAATGTTTTATCTGAACTATGAGGGATGTAAACTTGCACAACCTTCAGCCCATCCCATCCTTAAGCTTTGTTTTATCTGAACTATGAGGGATGTAAACGCACTTAAGGTTATAGGTATGTTTACTACTGGAATAGGTTTTATCTGAACTATGAGGGATGTAAACTTCTCTTCACGTATAATGTCTTTTAAGCACAGGTAAGTTTTATCTGAACTATGAGGGATGTAAACTCAGAACTATATGCATTAAGCCAGCGTTGCATAGTAGGTTTTATCTGAACTATGAGGGATGTAAACGGATATATTTTAATAAGGGTGATGGATTTAAAGAGAGTTTTATCTGAACTATGAGGGATGTAAACATTCTCCATGCAACCCGCCATTAATTTAATAAATTAAGTTTTATCTGAACTATGAGGGATGTAAACAGGATGGGCTTATTTTTTTATGCTTAGCAACTTTGCGTTTTATCTGAACTATGAGGGATGTAAACAGTTATGTACCGTTGTTCATAGACCAGCCCGAATAGGTTTTATCTGAACTATGAGGGATGTAAACGCTTTACTTCAATGAACAACTGCACTGGCAGGAAAGAGTTTTATCTGAACTATGAGGGATGTAAACATAAGGGGTAAGAGATATAGATTCGGGAAGTTTAAAAGTTTTATCTGAACTATGAGGGATGTAAACACATGAATGCGGTGGCTGCCTCGGCCACGGCCATGAAGTTTTATCTGAACTATGAGGGATGTAAACAAACGACAACGTATGTGGAGTATACAGGAAATGGTAGTTTTATCTGAACTATGAGGGATGTAAACGCGACGCTAAAAGGTTGACAAGGGAATCCTGCACAAGTTTTATCTGAACTATGAGGGATGTAAACGAGGCTAAAATCTTTATCTCCATCAGAAATCTGGCCCGTTTTATCTGAACTATGAGGGATGTAAACACATGGCGATAGGTAAGTTCGTGGCTGGTGAGGCTGGGTTTTATCTGAACTATGAGGGATGTAAACGCTCTGGAACGGAGCTGGCACTGTGAAGGTGGTTATTGTTTTATCTGAACTATGAGGGATGTAAACTTCACCGCCGTAATGGTCACGGTGCCAGCAGCGCCAGGTTTTATCTGAACTATGAGGGATGTAAACTTCCAGTTATGCAATCTATATTGCCTAAAGCTCTGATAGTTTTATCTGAACTATGAGGGATGTAAACTTCCAGTTATGCAATCTATATTGCCTAAAGCTCTGATAGTTTTATCTGAACTATGAGGGATGTAAACTCTACTATCATCTCTTCTGTTCCTTCAACCACATCAGGTTTTATCTGAACTATGAGGGATGTAAACGATTACAGACTTTTGGCACAGATAGAATGGTACGATGGTTTTATCTGAACTATGAGGGATGTAAACTGTGGGGATTGGGAAGGTGTTTGTCAAATTGGTTATAGTTTTATCTGAACTATGAGGGATGTAAACAAGGGAGAGCTGTTCAGAGACACAGCAAAATTTCTCGGTTTTATCTGAACTATGAGGGATGTAAACATCTCAAGACGCTTTTATAGTCTGTTGCTGTATCTGGGTTTTATCTGAACTATGAGGGATGTAAACAATTAGAAGAAATTAATAGAGAATTATCAAATTTAGGTTTTATCTGAACTATGAGGGATGTAAACGTTAGAAGACGCAGAAGAATATTAGAACTGTTACAGGGTTTTATCTGAACTATGAGGGATGTAAACAGAATAAAGAAAAACAGGGAGAGCTCAGGAGTCTGTGTTTTATCTGAACTATGAGGGATGTAAACGAGACAGTTGCAGGAATACTTGTAGGATTGGGTGTTAGTTTTATCTGAACTATGAGGGATGTAAACTAGACATAGTGTAAAAGAATTATATCATTCTTTAGAGTTTTATCTGAACTATGAGGGATGTAAACCCTTTAAATGTTACCTTACACACTAACTGCTCTATATGTTTTATCTGAACTATGAGGGATGTAAACTCAAGTTTTTTTACTTTTTTCAAAATTTCAGCGGAAGGTTTTATCTGAACTATGAGGGATGTAAACACAGCTGATTTAAATTTGTTGTTAGATTGAGCAATTTGTTTTATCTGAACTATGAGGGATGTAAACTTTGCGTGGCATTTTTAATTATGTTCTCAACTTTTTTGGTTTTATCTGAACTATGAGGGATGTAAACTTTTTTATTTTATTCTTTATTTATTTTATAGCTTTGTTTTATCTGAACTATGAGGGATGTAAACCAAAGAAGAATACGAAGGAGAAATTAAAGAACTACAAGTTTTATCTGAACTATGAGGGATGTAAACTTATCATTCTCCTAATAGTTTTTTCACTTACCCCAAGGTTTTATCTGAACTATGAGGGATGTAAACGTTAGAAGACGCAGAAGAATATTAGAACTGTTACAGGGTTTTATCTGAACTATGAGGGATGTAAACGCATTCAGGTGATGGTGCTTTTGCTTATCCCGACGAGTTTTATCTGAACTATGAGGGATGTAAACACCGCATTTGTTTACAAGCTTGTCAACAATTCTTTCAGGTTTTATCTGAACTATGAGGGATGTAAACTCAGGTTGGGAAGGGAAAATCCGGGGGCTTACTACTGGTTTTATCTGAACTATGAGGGATGTAAACAAATATAACAGACAAAGGTATTTTAAGAGTATAAAAGAGTTTTATCTGAACTATGAGGGATGTAAACCTTATTCATCATGGTGACTTGTTAAATTCAATCAATGTTTTATCTGAACTATGAGGGATGTAAACATCAACAAAAATACCGTCGGGTTCTGCATTCCAAAATCAGTTTTATCTGAACTATGAGGGATATAAACGCTGGTATCTGTGCTGCGACGGTTGTTTCAAATACTAGTTTTATCTGAACTATGAGGGATGTAAACTTGGTGCATCTATGAGCTGTAGCTCAGGTAGATATTTGTTTTATCTGAACTATGAGGGATGTAAACCAAGTGTTACTATCATTTTCATTAGCCCCCAATTTAGTTTTATCTGAACTATGAGGGATGTAAACTCTATCAATTGTTGGTCTGCTTTTGGAATATTTTTGAGTTTTATCTGAACTATGAGGGATGTAAACAGGTTTGCGATAGCAAGAACTTTTGTAACAGAACAAAGTTTTATCTGAACTATGAGGGATGTAAACTTAATTCTTGATTTAATTGAGTATAAAAGACGATAACAGTTTTATCTGAACTATGAGGGATGTAAACATGATAAAAGTTTTGGGAATAGATGCTTCATTAACCAAGTTTTATCTGAACTATGAGGGATGTAAACAAAAAATAGTCTTTGTAATAAAACTTTCTTAAGTGAAGTTTTATCTGAACTATGAGGGATGTAAACTCTTTGTTTTCTTGTCAAACACTTTTTGCCTATTTTCGTTTTATCTGAACTATGAGGGATGTAAACTAAGCTTTTAGTTTCTGAAGAGGTGGAATTTTCGTTGGTTTTATCTGAACTATGAGGGATGTAAACGCGTGTTCGTGTATAATGTCTCAAAACCTCGTCAATTGGTTTTATCTGAACTATGAGGGATGTAAACGAAAAGGACAAAGAAGCTATCAAACGTAAAATAGCAGTTTTATCTGAACTATGAGGGATGTAAACACAAGCGAAAAAAGCACATTCGAGTGTTATGGACTAAGTTTTATCTGAACTATGAGGGATGTAAACTCAATGGCTAAAGGTTTTATCTGAACTATGAGGGATGTAAACTCAAAATTTACAACAGACATTTTCTCTTCTTTCTTCTCGTTTTATCTGAACTATGAGGGATGTAAACGCACAAAAACTGTGGACTACACTTTTTAAATCATTAAAGGTTTTATCTGAACTATAAGGGATGTAAACGATACTATTCGAATGCACAATAAAAAACTTATTTTAGTTTTATCTGAACTATGAGGGATGTAAACTTGAGAATAAGGATAATCTAACGAAGGGGTAACACCAGTTTTATCTGAACTATGAGGGATGTAAACGCGTCTGTTATGGTTTATGCAAGGAAGCTTCTTTGTGTTTTATCTGAACTATGAGGGATGTAAACCAGGGTTTTGCATTTGGAACGACTTGCTCGAAATAGGTTTTATCTGAACTATGAGGGATGTAAACTTTTCTTTTCATTTGTGGATTATACTTAATTACAAACGTTTTATCTGAACTATGAGGGATGTAAACATGACACAAATTCAAATTTTGCAACAAGCAATAAACAGTTTTATCTGAACTATGAGGGATGTAAACTCAAGCACATCGTTGTTTGCTTCTCTGACACTATAAAGTTTTATCTGAACTATGAGGGATGTAAACGAATTCCAATTATCTGGGTTAAATATATTGTTTTTAAAGTTTTATCTGAACTATGAGGGATGTAAACAAGAACGTATCTGTCTGTCAATCATTCTGTCAAACTGGTTTTATCTGAACTATGAGGGATGTAAACGATTCACCTTTTCAGGGTATAGACGCTGGAGTAATAAAGTTTTATCTGAACTATGAGGGATGTAAACAAATATGCCCGTCTTGGAGAAAAGTCTTTCATTTTTAGTTTTATCTGAACTATGAGGGATGTAAACTAGTTAATTTCATTTTTTCACCGTACCAGCGCATCAGTTTTATCTGAACTATGAGGGATGTAAACCTATAGAAATGATTAAAGAGCAATTCAAAAAAGACAAAGTTTTATCTGAACTATGAGGGATGTAAACTTTATAGATGTATTTTTCATAGTACAGATATGCAACAGTTTTATCTGAACTATGAGCATTCCTGTAATGAACGAAAATGAGTGAAAATGACGAAAAATGAGATTTGAAAAGATAAGGTACCTCCTGGTAAAATACAGAATGTAAGTTGTACAACTTACGACAAAACACAACAAAGGAGGTACCCTCTTTGAAGTATACACAAAATGAAAAGATATTACAAGTAACAGAAAAAACTTTAGTTGTAGGAGTAGACATAGCGAAGGAAAGGCATGTTGGAAGAGCATTTGATTTTAGAGGAGTGGAGCTTGGCAAGAGAATAGAGTTTGAGAATAGAAAAGAAGGTATGGAAAAATTTTTGGATTGGGCAAATAAGATAATGAAAGCCAATGGCAAAGACAACATGATAGTTGGGATAGAACCTACAGGGCATTACTGGCTGTGCTTTGAGCAGTACTTAAGAGAGAATGGCATAAAAGTGGTTTTAGTGAATCCTTTTCACGTAAAAAGGAGCAAAGAACTCGATGATAATACACCAACAAAGAGCGATATAAAGGATCCGAAGACGATAGCGATGCTTGTGAAGGATGGAAGATACACAGAACCAAATATACCCGAGGGTATATATGCTGAGATGAGAGTAGCGATGAACATATATGAAAGG
>Ga0207429_10017_pt1 | contig 66614 bp, 45 predicted proteins | sample YelNats1bottle13_FD_187545 | JGI IMG/M metagenome (GOLD analysis project Ga0207429, IMG submission 187545) | Hot spring thermophilic microbial communities from Obsidian Pool, Yellowstone National Park, USA - site 1 bottle 13 (SPAdes) (version 2) | ecosystem: Environmental > Aquatic > Thermal... | reverse complement strand
TCTCAGCATATATACCCGCGGGTATATTTGGCTCTGTATATCTTCCATCCTTCACAAGCATCGCTATTGTTTTCGGATCCTTTATATCGCTCTTTGTTGGTGTATTATCATCGAGTTCTTTGCTCCTTTTTACGTGAAAAGGATTCACTAAAACCACTTTTATGCCATTCTCTCTTAAGTACTGCTCAAAGCACAGCCAGTAATGCCCTGTAGGCTCTATCCCTACTATCACGTTCTCTTTGCCATGGGCTTTCATTATCTTATTTGCCCAATCCAAAAATTTTCCCATACCTTCTTTTCTATTCTCAAACTCTATTCTCTTGCCAAGCTCCACTCCCCTAAAATCAAATGCTCTGCCAACATGTATCTCCTTTGCTATGTCTACTCCTACAACTAAAGTTTTCTCTGTCACTTGTAATATCTTCTCATTTTGTGTATACTTCAAAGAGGGTACCTCCTTTGTTGTGTTTTGTCGTAAGTTGTACAACTTACATTCTATATTTTATCAGGAGGTACCTTTTCTTTTCAAATCTCATTTCTCGTCATTTTCGCTCATTTTCGTTCATTACAGGAATGCTTGTATAATTATTTTCGTAAGGCACATCAATAAAAATTCTAACAAAATAACAACCAAAGATTCGGTTAACATAAGATTTTGAGTCTCATCAATTAAAGTAACATTTCTAATCCTTCCTCTTTGAGAGGAAAGCAGCCTAAAATCACTTCCTGCTGCTTGTGGCTTCTAATCTTTAGCCACTTTTAAAAGCATTATTTTTAACGCTGGCCTCTTGCCAGCCATGCTAACTTTGATATAATTCTTTCTATCTGGGCATGGAATTTATCTGCACTCGCCTCCTGGGAGCGGAAGCTTCCTTCCGTATACCCGCACAAAAGACTATTATTCCATTCCAGGTAAGTCTAAACTATTTGTGGCTAAAGGCCAACTTAAATCTTAGTTTAAGCTGGTTCCTCTATCTACTGCCCAAGGTTGTATACTTACCTTGGCTCGGAATGGAAAACTCATGCCCTAATTCGATTTTAAAATCACTTGCAAGGAGGTCTTATTGCTATGAATTTAAAACCTATTGCCGGGATTGATGTCTCTAAATATTTCAGTGAAATGGTGGTTATCTCTCCTACAAATGAAATACTCGCTCGCTTGACTATCCATCACAACAATCCCTCTGACTTTGATAGGGCTATTGAAATCCTTAAAAAAGTTGAAGAGGATTTCGCGGCTCGCCCTATCATCGTCATCTCAAGCCACAGGGCATTACCACAAAATCCTCTCCCGCTTCTTTAATTGTCGGGGGTGGGATGTTTCTATTATAAACCCCCTACAATCTAATTCTATCAAAAATGCGGGAGTCAGAAAAGTAAAAAATGATAAAATCGATGCCCTGTGGATTGCCTTAACCTTCAGGCTTACTAACTCTGCTATAGCACAACCTTCATCTGAAACCCTCGATTGCTTGAAAAACTTATGCCGTCAGTATTACAACCTCAGCGATGAGTTAACCTCTTACAAATATAGACTTACATCATGCGTCGACCAAATTATGCTCAACTTCAAAGAGGTCTTCCCCGATATTTGCTCTAAAACATCTTTGGCTATACTTGAAAACTACCCTACTCCAAACGATATCCTAAGCGCTGACAGTGAAAAACTTATTTCCATCATTCAGCAAACTTCTAAAAAAAGCTATCAATGGGCTAAAGAAAAATATGAACTACTTATTCAAAAAGCTAAACAGTTTAAACCTTTTTCTATATCTGACTTGGCAACTGTTACCATGCTTAAAGTTTACATTAATATGGTCTTGACTTTGCAACAGAACATCGACAAAATTTTTGAAGCCATAAATCAGCTTGTTCAGCAGTCTTCACAGACTCAACCTTCAATATCTGAAAATATTAACCTTCTTCAATCTATCCCCGGCATAGGTTTTCTCACTGCCGCAACTATCCTTGCTGAAATAGGTGATTTCAAAAAATTTTCAAAACCCAATAAACTTGTTGCCTTCTTTGGCATTGATCCTTCCGTAAATCAATCCGGGCAATTTGTTGGTTCAAAAAACAAAATGTCTAAACGTGGCTCTAAAATCTTGCGAAGAATCTTATTTACAATTGCTCTTGCTAATATCAGAACTAAAAGAGATTCTAAGCCTTGTAATCCTGTGTTATTGGAATACTATCAGAAAAAGTGCCAACAAAAGCCCAAAAAAGTTCTATTTTGTGCTGTCATGAGAAAACTCATATGCATTATCTTTGCTGTCATGCGCGATAAAAAACCTTTTGAACTTAGAACTCCTGAAGAACATATTCAAAAATGTTTTAACAAGACTGCTGTTTGTTGCGTATAAATAATTGTTTTATTAACAAAACATCGGTTAACCATAATATGTACTCAGCCTCCATATATTATGTCAACTTCTAATGGATGGCTTACCTTCTTATACCCTTTTAAAAGGATTTTACACCATAAAATGTTATCAAAAATTTTTTAAAAAACTCTTGACTTTAATTAGCTGGTCTTTTTATTTCTCACGAAGCAATGAAACAAACATTAGAATTATCTCTTCCTAACTTAATGCATGTTACACAATATTTCAGTAAAATTATCTGATCTTATTTTTTTAAACAAGTAGTGGTTTTATTATAGATTTACATTTAGAAAATGTAAACCCTAAAAATTTTAAAAAAATACCCAATAAATAAAACTTTTTTGGTTATTGTCATTCTCTTTTTAGAATTTTTCCTACTTTAATTACAATTATCATTGATTTATATTCTCAGCGCATAATAAACCAAAGCCAAAAAATATACATTTGCTAAAAATAAATTTTTCAAAGATATACCAAATAAAATAGAGGCTACCCATTTTGGGATAGCCTCTTGCTGCTTAAAATATAACTTGTTATTGTTGGCTGTGTATTTATAATATCAGCTTTTTAAGGTGCTGGTGTTATCAACCTTGTTGGAAAATCATTGGTATTATAAGCCATCGTACAATCTACACCAGAAACTTTTGTAATAGAAACTCTTATTCTTTGATTGTTGAAACTAATATCTGAAGAAGTAGAAATACTGAAAACTGATTGATGATTACCTGTACCAGTGCTATTTACGTCTACCGTCTGCGAACCAATAAGTGTTGCTCCACTTCCATCGCTGTTTACCTTGTAAATTTCCACCTTAACTTGAGAAGAAGAACCTGGACTGTTTGTCCATAATATAAATTGCCATGTTCCTGCTTTGTATGTGCCATTAATTACAGGCGAATACCAATGCTTTGTAGTTGTTGTTATGGTTGTGGTCGGTTGCCATCCTGTTACAGAACTATTATTTGTCTGCAAGTTCTCACCGGCAGGTGTTACACCGCTTGTTTGCTGATTGAACAAATACCATGTAGTTTGAGGCAAGTATGAACTATTTCCATTATTTACAACTAAACTATTAGCTTCAGCGTTCACAGCTTTTCCATCTGAAAATGTCACTGTAAGCTGGGAATCAGTTGGATTATATACTACATATGTTTTTGTACCATTCTTATTAAATACTTGATACAACGGATAATTTGCAGTAACACTAAAATCTGGCGTTCCTAATGTGTTAATAGCATTTAACCATACATAGGTAAAAGATTTTGCTTGCCCGGTTTCATTTTGTATTGATGTATTCCACTTAGAAAGTGCTAATGATGGATTAGCTAAAGCTAAATACATATACCAAATATCCTGCCAAGATGATGGCTCACTTGTTCCAGCTTGAGTCAGCATTTCGTTGTAATAATTCTGTACATATGTTTTATCCTTTGCAAGATAGAATGAACCGCCTGTTATTGGCAAAAGTTCAATACCTCTGCTCTGTGCTGCAAAATTTGCAACTGAACCTGCATCCCACCAAATCTCAGCACAGTATTTTCCACCCCAGATGAGCGAAGCATAGTGCCAGTTATATACTCCACTGTGGTCTATCACGTCATTATATAGATCAAATACATAATTATACATAGCTTCTGCCTCGGTAGTGTACAAGTATATTCCTAAATCACGGATTGCTGTTTGACCGGTTACTGTTCCCCATAAGATTATTGCCTGCCATGCATTCATTGCTTCAGAAAAAGACTCCTGATTGTTACCATCCACAAAGTTTGCATGACCACTTGCCCATGAATGCCCTTCATACGGGTCAAAATATCTCAAGAATGGAAATCTTGTATCTGTCCTGTCCCAGTTTGCAATGTCTTTTATGAGTAGGTTCACCATTCCACCCCATTGATTCTGAGCTGCCCAGTTTTTATCTACCAAAGCTATCTGCGCAGCCGCATTTATAAAATAACCATAATGGAAGTGATGATCATTTATCTGATCATTTGTACCATAGCTCGGAGGATAGCCTATTAGTGTTCCCCATGTAGAATTGTAATAGAAATACTTAGAATCTGATGTGCCGCTATAAGTAAACCAATCCTGTAGATTGTTTTTCAATGCAGATATAGCATTATTCATAACAGTTGTGTTGTTGTTGTTCATTTTAGCAAGCTGAATAATAGATGAAACTCTATTTTGTTCCTTTCCATTCCAATAGGTGTCTGGCGAAGATATAGTTGTTGACTCACTGTTAAGCAAATTATTCAAAGTAGATGAATCAGAACCATTTAGTGGTATAGTAGGCAATATACCATAATACTTGTACTTAGTTGTAAAACTTCGTCCAAGAATTGTCTTCATTAACCCCCTGACGGTATTATAAGTATACGATAAATACGATAATGAATTATTTCTCCACTGATGGGGATAGAGACAAATTATAGTGTCTAAATTCGAACCTTCTTTTGCTGTTGTTGTAATTGTAAATGTTGTTGTAACTTCGCTTGTATTTGGATTATATGACCAAGATACTTGAGTGTTTGTGATAAATGCGTAAGCTCTATCCTTAAAGTAAGTTAAAGTAGAAGTGGTATTGTCGGGTAGAACTGCAACTGAAAAATATGTTTTTCCGCTAGGCAAATTGCACGTTAATGTTGTCGTACCAATACCACTCCAAGTTGCCCCTGCTGGTGCAAATAATCCATAACTTACCCCGTTTATTGTTATACCTAAATACTGGCTACTGCTGTTACCGTAGAATACGGTTGGAACAGCAGGAAATACTATTTGAGGCTTTCCTGTCGGAAAATCAAAATAGATATAAGGGCTACCTTTGGTTATGGTTGCTTTTAAAACAGTTGAAGAACCACTTGTCAAAACACCATCAAATGACCAATCTGTAATTTTGTCTGCACGTGCATCTGTGTAACTGCTATAACTTGAATTTTTAATTGTCATATCCGCTCTGTGTTGCCACAACACAAATCTGCCTGTGTATGCACTTGTCCCCTCTCCGCTTTTAACAGGCTTACCTACTTCTAATCCATTAGAAGTAAACTTCACAGACAGTGGGTGAGGATACATTGCTTCTGAATACTTTGTCCACAAAATTGAGCTTTCCCAACTATTTGTAGGTATACCACCTGTTAAATTGGAAGTCTTATAAACGGTAGTGGGGGGTCCTACTTGTCCGCTTGGTAAACTGTCGGTATAACTGCCTGCACCAACTGTTATTGTCCCGGCAAATACATAACTCCCCATTGGCCAAACCAGTGTAAAAATAAATACTAAAATTAATAAAAAGTTAATAATTCGTTTGGAATACTTCATAAAAAATCTCCTCCCAATGTTTTTTATTTTGTGTAATTATATTATATCCAAAGACAAAAAAGAAAAAAGGCATTAAATTTTAGATTTGTAGTCTCTAAATTTTATTTAAAAATCTTAAATTTTTGCCCCTTTACCCCTTCACAGCCCCGGCTATCATACCTTTTAAAAGTTTGTCTTGCAAAACAAAGTAAATTATTATGCTTGGAATTGCTGAGATAAAAACTGCAGCAAACATTTTGGTAAGCTCAGCTCCGTACATTCCCCTAAAATTCAAAAGTCCAACAGGCAGTGTCATAAGTTCTGGTGTCTGTATCAGAACCAAGGGTATCAAAAGGTCATTCCATGCGCCAAGGAAATTGAAAACTGCAATTGTTACAAAAGCCGGCATCGTCAAGGGTAGAATTATCTTGTAAAATATCTTGTAGACAGAGCAGCCGTCAATCAAAGCTGCTTCTTCTAACTCACGCGGGATGGCTTTGTAAAATCCTGTTAGAATGTATATGGATGTGGGCAGGGCAAATGCAACTGTTGGAATCAAAAGTCCTATGCGTGAGTCCAAAAGGTTTAGCTTTTTAAAGTTTATAAAAAGCGGAATCAATATTATCTGTATTGGAACCATTATACCTGCTAAAAAGTAATTCAAAACTTTCTGGCTTGAGTTCCATATCATCCTTTCAATTGCATATGCCGCCATTGAGCTTATAATGAGAGAAAGTAACACACTTGTACACGAAATTATCAAGCTATTTAAAGTAAACTTTTGTATTCCCATTGTAACCCATGCATCATAGTAATTTTTTAATTGAAGCTTAGATAGAGATGGCAGTGAAAAAGGGTTTGCTAAAAAGTCATTATTTGTCTTAACCGAGTTATAAGCAAGCCATAAAATAGGAAATAAAGTTATAACAGAATATATAGTTAAAAAAGATAAAATTATTATTTTCCCCACAGTAGAAATTTTTGTATATTTAGCATACACTAACAAACACCTCCGAAAGTTTAATATTCAATTTCCCTTTTTGATGCAAAATTGTTAATAATTACGGTTATTAATATGCTCACAACAAATAAAAAGGTTGATGCTGCACTACCAAGACCATATTGAAGCTTGTTAAACGCAGTTCTATATATATATGTAGCAATTGTCTCTGAAGCAAAGTCAGGCCCACCCTCTGTCATTATCCATGCCATATCAAAATATTTTAATGAACCAGTTATTATTAAAACAATCGAAACTCTTAAAACAGGTAATATCTGGGGAATTATAATTTTTGTTACCATTTTAAGCCCTTCTGCTCCATCAACAACTGCAGCTTCAATTATGTCTTGAGATATTCCGGAAATTGCAGCAACATACAAAATCATGTGATATCCTACCCATTGCCAGCATGTTGTAATTGATAGCGAAAACAAAACATATTTTTGAGATAACCACTCCTGCTGCAAATTCTGTAACCCCAAACTTCTCAACACTGAATTAATTAATCCAAAATCATAATTGTAAACAAAAAACCACAAAATACCTATCACTGCACTTGACAGTACGTTAGGTATAAATAATGCACTCTGATAAAATCTTCTACCTTTTGTTATATTCACAATACACAAAGCTAAAAATAAACCTAATATAACCTGAAATATTAACGATAATACTGTAATTTCAATAGTATGAAAGATAGACGAAAGAAATATCTCATCAGAAAAAAGCTCTTTGTAATTTTCAAAACCTGTATACGTCATATTTGACAGCATGTCCCATTTGAAAAAACTCATATAAAAAGAATGTAATATTGGAATAGGTACAACAAGGGTAAAAAGAATGAGCGCAGGTGCTATAAAGACAGCAATAGTAAATTTATTACCAAATGCCTTTTCCAAGAAAATTCACCCCACTGTTAATAAATTTAAACTTCTAAATTTAAGCCGGACAAGACTTTTTCTTGCCCGGCTTTTGAACTATTTCTCTACTTTTTCATTTCTTTTTTGGCAATATCTGCAAGCTTTTTGAATGCTTCAACAGGGTCTTTCCCAAGGTAAATTGACTGTATTGTGTTGTTAAAGCCATCACCAATTATTGGACCAAACATAACATCATAGTAAGTAAATGAATCTTTTGTATTTTGTTCTTTTAACATATTCAATACCTCAAGATAAAGACCAGTAACTTTTTTCGGGTCTGGATTTACTTTCACAGAAGGAAAATAACCTGCTTTTTCAGCTAAAAGATCCTTTGCATATTTTGGTTCTGACAACAACTTGAGCCATGCAGCTGCAGCTTCTTTGTTCTTGCAATTTGAACTTACTGCAATTACCTGCTCTATGCCTGCCAAGAAATTATTGATATTTCCTTTTCCTCCTTCAATTTCGGGCCATTTGAAAGCACCAACCTTGTTTTTAACAGGCGATTGTGTTGAAAGATAACCAACATCCCAGATTCCCATTACATACATTGCAGCTTTTCCTTGGTCAAAGAGATTTCTTGCTGCAACATAATCAAGACTCGTTGCACCTTTCGGGAAAGCACCAAGTTTGACCAGTTCCTGTATCTTCTTGCCTGTCTCAATATATGCTTTGTCTGTCCATGCATTTGGATCTTTTTGAACCTTTCTGTAAGCATCAGGGTCTATTCTGTTTGCAATATATTCTGCATACATTGCCAAGATCCACGGGTCTCTTGCATCAAGAGCAAAAGGTATAATGTTATTTTTTGTTAATACTTTCACTATATTTATAAGTTCAGACCATTTCTTGGGTACAGACAAATTATATTTTTTGAATATTTCCTTGTTGTAATATATTACAGTTGCAACTCTAATTTGTGGAATACCGTAAATTTTGCCGTTAAAAGTTGTAAGATCAAATACTCCATTTACATACCTATTCTTCCACTGCAAATCTTTGTTCATGATATCACTGATTGAATAAAGCCTGTTTGCATCAACGTATGGTTTCATTTTTCCAGCTGCCCACATGTTTAAAATGTCGGGCGGATTATTTGCTGCCATTGCTGTTTGAAGTTTTGTCTTGTACTGCTCACCCGGAGTATAAACAGCCTTGATTTTCACACCATACTTGTTGTTAGAATTAAACTCTTTGATAGCCTGCTCATACACCTGTTTTATTGTGTCAGAGTCAGATACCCAGCTCCAAAATGTAAGTTCATTTGTGGCACCTTGTACTTTCTTTCCATTCACCTGGGCAAGTAAGACAAACGAAAAAGCAAAGATCACCACAACAGCCAAAGCTATGACCCTCAATGACTTTTTCATCCTACATTACCTCCATTTCATTTTTTGTTTTTCAATTTAATTTTAGTATCAAATGCCCAATAGTTTATATAGACAAACAAAACTTTTTTGTTTAAATTTTTAACTTTGTCTCTATCTCGGTAGCTTTCCTTCTCCACTCAATGGGTGTCATCCCATAAGCTTTTTTAAATACCTGACTGAAATACTGAGCATCAGAAAAGCCAACTGCCTCGGCTATTTCGTAGTGTTTCAAACTACTATTTTTTAAAAGTTTTTCGGCTTTTTTAAGTCTTGCTTCGGTGAGGATTTCTTTGAATGTCTTGCCTGTCCTGTTTTTTAAAAGTCTGCTGAGATATACCGGATGAAGATGTACATATTCTGCTACATCATTCAAACTTATTTGTCTTGAACAATTTACAGTTATAAAATTAATTACAATGTCAACAACATCTTCATAACAGTTTGAGATATCCTGCCGTATATTTTCTGTGTTTAATTTTTCAACAGCTCTTTTAACTGCCTCAAGAACCTCTTCTTTTGAAAATGGTTTTAAAATGTAATCCATCACACCAAGTTTAATTGCCCTGTGTGCATATTCGAATTCCTTGTAAGCGCTCATAAATATTACATAAGGTCTTTTTCGCCCATTTTTTATAAACTCTGCTAGATCAAGCCCATCAATAATTGGCATCCTGATATCTGTCAGAATTACATCCACATTTTCTGTCATCACAACGTTCAAAGCTTCCTCGCTATTTGTTTTGCCAATGACCTTATCAACTCCGGCGATTTTCCAATCTATTGTCTTCATAAGCCTTTCAAGCAAAATCTCCTCATCTTCAACAATCAAAAGAGTGTACATCTTCTCACCTCCCAGCTTGTTCTTTTTCTTTCCATGGAATCTCTATGACAACTTTTGTCCAAAATCCAGCTTTACTTGATATTTCAAAATGAAATTTGTTATCGTACAGAATCTTAAGTCTTTTTACAATATTGGAAATACCAATGCTGCCACTGTTTAGATTTTTCTTAATCTGGTTAATTTTTTGCTTTTCAATCCCGCATCCATTGTCAACAACCTCTATTCTTAGCTTATCTTCTATTCTTCTTGCTCTTATGAAAATCTTTGCACCATCTTTCTTATTTTTAAAACCGTGGACAATTGAATTTTCCACAAGTGGAAGCAGCATATGCCGTGGAACTTGGGCATCAAAAACAGTGTCATCCTCAGTAGCTATCTTGTAGCTGAGTTTTCCAGAAAATCTTATCTTCATGATTGTAAGATAATGTTCTGTGTGCTGGATTTCCTGGAAAAGTGGAATTGTTGATGTGCTAAAATTTAAGCTTTCCCTCAAAAATTTTGCAAGCGAATTTGAAACTACAGACACATCTTTGCAACGTCCAAGCTCAGCCAAGGCATTTATGGTGTCCAAGGTGTTGTATAAAAAGTGAGGATTTAACTGCATGTACAAGAGATTTATCTCTGCATTCTTCCTTGCAATCTCCTCTTCATACACTTTTATGACAAGCTCATCTATTTTTTTCAGCATTTGATAAAATGAGTTTAGCAAATCTCCTATTTCGTCTTTGCGGGCAAATTTAATGTTATTTTTGAGTTTTGAATGCTCCAAATTTCTCATCTGGTAAATAAGCCTTGTTATAGGAGCTGTAATATTTTCGGAAATAAAGAACAAAAACAAAACTGCAAAAATGGCAAGAAAAGAAAAACTCAATATCAAAAGCCGTTTTGTGTACGAAAAGTTATTCAGAAGAGTACTTTCTGAAACTATGTAAATTAGTTTCCAGTTAAGATCTGGGATAGTTTCTTCAAAGAAAATGAACTTTGGAGCAAGCTTTGTCTCATCTTTTAAAATCAATTTTTTAGTGATATTTTCAAACCTGTCTGTTGTTTTGAATATAACCTGATTAGAACTTCTATCGGCAACATAAAATCCACCTTCTGTAAGATGATACTTTTCAATTATATCTTTCAAAAAGTCCAAGCTAAAACTTACAATCATCTCACCAACAGGCTGGATTTTATCTTTTGAGAAAAGCTCACATCCAACAACATATACATTTCTGCTTTTGTCATAGCCGCCATTTACATACTTTCCTTCTTGCGTTACTATTTCACTGAAAAAACCTTCTTTGATCTGCTTATCATCTTCATAGGGCACATCACCCTGAAGTTTTGAAAAGAAATATATTTCTTTGCTTTTGTTTATAATTTGAACTGACTGAATAATTTCTTTTGTTGAAATATACTGGCTCATCTTCGTCAGGATGTTGGTGTACAGAAAAGAATCCTGGTGATCAGTGTACCTTGCAAAAGTCTTTCCAATGTCTGATATGAGGTTATCGTCCATGATAAAGTCGTATTTTATGTTATTTAGCTCATCAAGGAAATTTTGAACCTCTTCTGTAGCATTTTCAAAAAGGACCTGATTGTAAAGAGTAAATTTTTCCAATGTGGAGTTTTTTAGAGAAGTATAAGATAAAAAAAATATTAAAGACATGGGAAGAAGCATTAAAATCACAAAAGCTATTAAAAGTTTGTTTTTAAGTTTTATGTCGTTCCATTTTACCAAAAGCTTTTTAATCATTCTACTTTCTCTCCTGTTACAAAATGTCAAAAAGACTACACTACCGTTACAAAAATAGACGGCAGTGTAGCCTTCTTTGAAGCTATAACAAAACCTCTATTTTCTTGCACATTCCGTTTCTAATCTCATAAGAATATGGTTCTGGCACCTTTTCACCTTCAATTTCAACCACTTCACCGTCAAAATGTAGGATATATTTTTGAACATTTACTCCTGGATCATATGTGCATAACCTACGCGGATTGTGATAAACAACCAGTGTTCTGCCAAAGAGAACTGCTGCCAACTGGTTTTTACCTATAACTATGGTTTGTTTATTCCCATTTAATACAATCTCAACTTCTCTTTCTTCTTCTGTAAACATCCAGCCCGGTAGTTTTGGAGATAGTTTAAAAATTAACTCTCCATTTTTGTATTCAAATGGCTTTTCACCAAATAGAATAATTAGCTCCATATTTAAAAACTCTGTTGTTGTGCCAGAAAGCCTTGCAACAAAACCTGTCCCATGAACGCTCTTGTCAGGATTGCTTGAGCTTGCAATAAACGACGAATTCTCAAATATTGATCTTCCATAAACCGCTGGGTCCATATATGGTGGCAAAACCACCTTGAAATCCTCAAAAAACTCTGTATAAAGTCCACCTTTTAAAAGCTCCAGCAAGTATTTATACTCCATGTGCATAAATATGGATTCATTTTCAAGCCAGCCGGGTGTGAATGCTTTTATTCTACCAAGCTGATTTGTCTCATTTGCAAGACTTTCATTTGTCTTATACATCTTTAGTTCTCTATCAAAGAGGCTACTTTCTTTTACGTTTTGGTAAATTTTTCTTTTCTGTTCTTTATCATCTATCACCTTCATTGCTCTAACCTGCGATTCTAAGAAAAATGCAACTCTCTTTTGTGAAAACTTTTTAATCTTAATCTCCTGCTTTTGAGCATCATACTCATATTCTACAGGCTGATTTATAAAGTAAGTGTAAAATAAGCCTTTTTCGCTATCGAAAGCTTTTTCTTTTGCCTTTGAAAACTTTTCACTGCACAGGTCTAAAAATTCCAACATTTCTTCTCTGCTTATGCAAACTATATTGCCACTTACACCAAATCTTGTCTTTTCTCTGTACTCTTCTTTTATGTTATTGCTCTCAATCCAGTAGAAAAGAGTATCTTTTTCATCTTGCGTCTGAGATAGAAGTTTTTTTAGCTTGACAAAAAAGTTGTAGAGCTCTTCAAAAACTTCAATTTCCTTGACATCTTCAAGATAAACCTCAAAATACTTTTTCAGCATTCTCACAAGCCGCAAAAGCTCAAACGTCTCACACACAGACGAACCAAAAATTCCTGGAAGGCCATTTAACGCATCGTTCCAGCCTGGCTTTGATGCCTCCATCTCAACCCCAACACCAAATGGGTCCAAGCTTGCCATTCTATTAAGAAGTATCACCAAAAGCTTTTCAATGAGGCTGCCTGTGTAAATATCGCCATGGCCATTGTGAGTTCTTACATATCTTTTTTTATCAGCACGGGAATTTATAAGCTCTTGTTTTTCTTTGTCAAGTGCATATGCACCGTGCTGTTTTATTTGCCCCTCTATAATCTTTATTCTTTCTTTTCTTGGTTTTACATAATGCTCATTGTCATAGTAATAATATTTTCTTTGCAAAAGCAGCTGCCTCATTTTATCAGGATATATACTTTCAAAGTTTTCAATCAGATCAAAGTTGTAAGTAAAATGGTCTATCCAATAACCTTCACCTGGATCTGCTTCGATTACCTTCTCCGAATTTACAAGACAGCAGTTTACAAAGTCTTCCTTTGATATATTGATTTTTATATCTTGGCTCTCCAAAAACTTTATAAGCTCATATGGCAAAAAGTCCTTTTCAAAAAACTTTTTTAACTTTTCTTTCCCATTTATTATATATTTCTCCAGATGTTCGAGGTTGTTTAACCTGTACTTTACACCTTTTACAACCAGAGGATTATAGCTGTCAAGTTGAATGAGGCTCATGAAATACCATACATTAAAATCAAAAATGTCTGGATTAAAAATGATATCGTTTCGCCTGTTCTGATTAATATCCCTGAAGTTACCATTGCCCTGTGAATAGTAAGTGTCTTGAATTTCAAAAAAGTTATAATCTCTCTCTAAATCACCATGTTTTCGTGAAAACAGATATATGACATCCTTTTTATTATCATATTCAATGGTAAAAGGCATACCGCCGCGCAAGATATTGTCAAGATAGCATATCTTAGCATACTCATCTAATTTTTTGTCTGAGGTCACAATTGTGTTTTTTTCTATGATAGCATTGATTACAGCTTTGTTTTCTTCAAACGCTCTGTCAAAAAACTCAGCTGAGTCAATACTGTCAACAAAGTGGTTTAATTCATCAACCCTCTTGGCATGCCCAATGATACTGTAGATGCTCAAAGCCTCGTGCGGTTTTAAAGTCCTCTTTGCATATGCAAAAGCACAGCATGTCTTGTTTGCAAAAACCTGATTTGATATGTCAAGATTATCTGAAAAAATAAATTCATAAGGCTTTACTATTTCTGAGCTTATTCCAAAAACAATTTTGGGATCAATTACTACATCGCATCTTTCAAAGTTGCCGTGCGTATTATCAAAGCTTACAAAGAAATTACCCTCTTTTATCTCAACAACTTCTGTTGTATCCTCTGAAGATGAATGAAATCTAAAGTATGGAGCTTTTTTATCTAAATTCTCAACAAAGTTCCATGCTTCAGCAGTCCTGCTCATGTTCTTTAGCGCAAAGTCACCTTTACCATATGGAACAATCAGTGCAAGCCCGTCTAAAGCTTCGATATCTATAGGCTTTTCTGATACATTTACTATCTTCAGCTCTCTCACAAGAGAAGCCACATTCTTGTTTGCAAGTGTGTAATATCTCACTTCTGCCTTGATACCAAGATTTGAATTCTCTTCGCAAATCTCAAGATGGTCAGCAAAAATGGACATTTTGCTCTTTGCAAAGTAGAGTAAATTCTCTATTTGAAAAGGCTCATAAAAGAGGTTCTTGTTGAGTTTCAAAAACGTTCTAAACCCATGTGTTGATGCAAGCCTGTACGCCCTATCTGCTGGCAAAAATTCCAAAATTGCGCCATCTTTGTTCTTTGTCCCAAACGATACTATGCACTGCCCCCTGTTTACATAAAAGCACCAAAGAGGAATTCCAAATATACCAGCAATCCCGGGCAAAAAACTTGAAAATGGTTTTGAAATCTGATAATTCTCTATGCAAAATGAGTTTGTTTTTTCATCATAATAGTACTTAGGATTTGCCTGCAATTTTTTTGCCCCCTTCTTTTTTTAATTTAAAATACAGGGTTGCAAGACCTTACTTTGCCCTGCAACCCTCTCTGACAAAATAACAGTTTCACATTGTTTTTAATTCTTTTACTGGTCACTTACAACAGTCAATGTCACATCATCAAGATATATGTCAAGTGGAAGAGGAGGGTTCTGACCGTTTATAGGCCCAAACTCAAACACAACCTTTGTCACATCTGTTGGCTGTGTAACTTTAAATCTGAGAGTATATTCTTTCTCTTGAGTCCCGATATCAAATACAGTTGTTGGTGCATAAGCTATGAACCACGGGTCAGTTGACAGCTCTTTTCCAATATTTACCTGAATTTTTGTGTTTTGTGATGCGCTCATTTTGAATTTAAGCTCATAGGTAAGTCCGTTTTCAAGTGTGAGGTTCTTTCTTGCAACCTGTGCACTGTATGGCTGCCATCCTACAGAATTTAAATGAACCTTCAATTTACCATTCTCTGTTGTCACCTGCATATCCGATACACCTGACCACTGGTCGCCGCTCCAATATACCCACTCACCTAAACTTACGTCAAATGTGCCATCTGGAATGATCTGGTCTCCCACTTTTTGCGTATGCTGCGCAGGCGGCGCAGTTTCTTGCGGGATTGAATCTACAACTTCGATCTGGATATCATCAAAGTAGATGTCAAACGGCACCTGCGAATACCCTGCTACGTTCCCAATCTCTATCGCAAGTTTCGCCCCAAGGTCTGTAGGATTGTTCACGGCAAAGTAGATTTCATACTGTGCCATCTCACTTGTAATATCTATTGTCTTTTTGGGCATGTACTCTATGAACCATGGGGCAGATGTCAGCGGTTTTCCTATTGCAACATTTATCTTGCGCGGATAAGTTGCCCTTGCCTTGAACGAAATCTTATAGTTTTTACCATTTACAAGAGGTATCTCTTGCCTGTAAAGCTGTGGGTCCCATGGGTCTGAGCCAATTGAACTTACACTAAGTTTTAGCTCTCCATTTTCAATGGTCATCGAAACATTGTTACCCGCACTTGACCACCAGTGCCAGTTGTTAAGAGACTCTTGTGTGTCAAAGCTACCATCTGGCAAAAGCTTATCTCCAACAAACTGCTGTGGTTCTGAGTCAGCTTCACCCGTCAAGATTTCTGCTACTTCTCTTTCAAAATATCCGCAGTTTTCTGAAACTTCGGCTATTGCAACGTTGTCAATTGTGACTGTATGAGCTTGAGTTTGCGGATTTGCACCGCCAGGTGACATTGTCCCAAGTCCAATTACAAGCCTTATATCACTTCTTGTTGCATCCATTACAAAGTCGAATGTATAGTTCTTCATCTTATCTGTAAGTGGCACGTATTTTTCAAGATGACCATAGTAAGTAGAGTCGTCTATTTTTATAAACATATCTCTTGCAGATGTTGACTTTGCGTCAAACGAAATTCTGTATGTTTTACCACTCTCCAGAGTCATTGGCCCTTGAATTACTTGAATGCTCCAGAAAGCAAGACCTATGTTTGTAATTGAAACTTTCAGCTGTCCTCTTGAAACTTGAGCAGCACCAGTTCCACCATTGCCGAACCAAGTAGTCCAGCTTTCAAGGTCTTTTGAAAAGTCTCCGTTTTTGATAAAGTTCGGTGAAAATTCAACATAATCCAAATCAACATTGTCTGCCAAAAGCTGCATATTATTTTCACCTGAATCAAGATAAACTGTGTCTGATACAACTGCCCAGTTTGCTGATGTTGGAGCAACTTCTGCATCGTAAACTGTGCTTCCTACTACAAGCTTGAGGCTTGATCCTTGCCCAGCTTTCAATTTGTAAGATACAAGGTACTCTCCACTCTTTGGAACATTGACGCTAAAGCTTGCAGCACCACCTTGAGAAAACGCTACATACTGTCCATTGTTTGTTGCGTTTGAAAGTGAGCCAAAGTCTTCAGCTTGAACAACTATAAAGCTTGATGGAAGAACCTTTTTGAGTGAGACATTGTCTATTGCAACGTCTGAATTGCTTGATCCAATTTCAAACACAAGTTTAGCTCTTGTGTCGCTTGGCAAATTATCAATTGACTTTAAGTTAAATTTGTACACATTCCAGTCAAGCGAAAGTGAAACTACTTTTACCTCTGTAATTGGATTGAAGTTCTGGTCAGATATATAAACCTTTATTTGTCTTGGACTTTCAAAAGCTTTTGCTGAGAATGCAAGCAAGAGGTTTTCACCAGCGCCCACTTTTATGTTAGACTGAACAAGTTTAATATCCGAAAAGTTTTGTCCACCGTTTGCTATAACAGCCTTGAAATACCTGTCTTCTGGCTTTGAACCAATGGTATACGTTGCATCTGCTGCTGTTTCTTTTGCAAACTCCCATGCGGCAAACCTGCCATCGCCCTGGTCAAACGTGCCGTTGTAAATGAGGTTACCGTTTGGCAGAGGTTCTTTGATTGCGCTTGGGGCATTTACATCGTACTCAATAAGTTTCACATCATCTATATAAACAGGAAGGTTATTTAGTCCAACATTAAATTCAATCCTTGCTTTTGCGTATGTGCTGCTTTGCATTGTGAAGATGTAAGAATAGTCCTGCCAGTCAGAAGATAAATTGAAGGTCTTTACAGCATAGTCAATCCAGGTAGACCCGTTATCTCCACCGCCACTTGAAAACTTGACCTCAATTGTCCTTGAACCTTCGCTCTTTGCTCTAAATGTCAATTTGTATGTCTTGCCTTTTATCAAACAAATTGGTCTTTGAATCAGCTGGACAGAATATGTTTGTGAACCTGGCTTTGTTATATTTATCTTCACAGATCCACCAATATTTTCAATCGTGCCGTCTCCGCCAAAGTCAGGCAGGTGCAAAAACTGCCAGTAATCAGTGTTAGCAACACCTTCTATGCCATCAACATCTGGGCTGTCGATGTCAAAGCTACCGTTATAAATAAGGTTCCCATCGCTAAGCGGTGGTCTTGCATCCTGAGGATAGGTTATGCTTTCCTGTGGCTTTGCTACATTGTCAGAGTAGGTAACTCCTGCTGGTTTGTATACTCTTACCCAGTCAACAACCATTTTCTGCGGGAAGTAATTTGCATCCTGTGGCGGGTACCCTGGCCAGTTACCACCAACTGCAACGTTGAGTATGAGGTAGAATTCCCTGTCAAACGGTGCAGGATAGGTATAATCAAAAGCCTCGTTTGAAGACCTTGAAAACCAGTCGCTTGTTTCATAGTAAAGCTGCCCATCTACATACCATTTGATTTTCCCTGGTTCCCACTCAAGACCAAATACATGAAAGTCGTCAGAAAACTTTTGACCGTTTGGCAAGGTGTAATTGCCGCCATGGTATGTGTGAGGATTACCATAATGAATTGTTCCATAAACCTTGTTCGGCTCATGACCTAAAAGTTCCATTATATCAATTTCACCGCAAACAGGCCACCCACCATAAAGGTTCAAATCCTCCGGCATCATCCAGATAGCCGGCCACACACCCTGACCTTCCGGAAGTTTTGCCTTAACCTCAACTTTGCCATATGTGAATGAGAATTTGCCCTGGGTTGTCAGTTTTGCAGATGTATACGGGCTTCCCTCAAAGTTTTCTTTTCTTGCTTCAATTATTAGATTTCCGTTTTCCACTCTTGCATTTTCTGGTCTTGAAGAGTAATACTGCAGTTCATTGTTGCCATACCCGCCAGCACCGATTGTAAAATTCCACTTTGTTGTGTCAATTGAGTTTCCATTAAAATCATCTTCCCAGACAAGCTGCCATGTCGGCTGTGTTTGATTGCCACCCTGCTGGTTCTGGTTATTGTTTCCTGTCTGGTCTGTAGCCCCACCTGTTGACCCTTGACTGCTGCTGCCTGTAGTGGAAGAAGTGCTGCCTGAAGATTGAGCTGACAATGTGCTCTGTAAAGCCGTTGAGGATGAAGGCTGTTTGCTTTCTACAGCACTTATGTCAACCTTTTCGCCTTTGGACAAAGTCTTTCCGTTTAACACGACACCTTCTGAATACACAGATGCTTCGTTTATCTTGCCATTTGAACTAATCTTCACATCCTTTGCAAGTGCCTTGACAACAAGTTTTTCTATACCTGACTCTTTATCTATATTTAAGTTCCCATTGCTATTTAACTCAACACTGTCAATCTTTGAACTTGCCACTGAAAGTGTAAAGTTCTGAGCAAGGTCGGATATAGTCAGATTTTTTACTTTAGAATTTTTGATATTTACCTTGCTGTTTGGAGAATAAACATAAAGTGCTTCACAGTTTGCTTTAATTTCAACATCTGCAGATTGATTTCCACTCTGTTTTAATGTAATAAATTTGATTGAACTTTCATCAGACACCTGTGTGACCTTTGCTGATGACAACACAATTATGTTCTCAGCTTGGCTGTTTTTATAAAGTTCAATATTTGTCCTTGAAAGCTTGCTATCAATAACTACTTCTTTAACTTTTGTGTTCACAAGCTTGACAGAGTTTTCTCCACCGCCAAATACAAACAATTTTCCACCATCAACAGTCACGTTGTTCAAAGTCACAGAGCCATCTCTTACACTCTGATTTATATATATGTTGCCCTTTATTGAAACATCTTTTATCTCCACATCGCTGCTGTTTACTATTACAAACCCTTCATTTTTCGACAAAGTATATTCCCCCGGTTTTGTAACTATTAATGCTCCTATGCTACTTAAAAGCTTGACAATCTCAGCCCTGGTTATCCTCTTCTCTGGCTTTAATGTCCCATCTGGATAGCCTTTAACAAACCCAAAACTGATAAGTGCTGCCACACCTGATAGATACCTTGGCTCAATCTTTTGAGCATCTGAAAAGCTGTTTAAAATATCGGCCTTTTGACTGTCGAGCTGCAACGCAGCTGCAACAGCAGCAAAAGCTTCCTGTCTTGTTACAAACCTGTTTGGATCAAGCTTCCCTTCCTTTATAAACTCCACCAAGTAACCAGCTGCTTGAGCTTTTTTGAGTTCTTTGTAATACCATGCAAGAGGGCTAATTCTTAGGCTCACATCAAACGGAGCTTCCTGCACAAATCCCATGTAACTGTTCAAGATTTTACAAAATTCTGCAACAGAGATATTTTTAGCTGGTTTAAAAGTTCCGTCAGGATACCCGCTTATTAGCTCAAGCTGATAAAATCTTGTTATATCATCCTTTGCAAAATTAGTGGAAATGTCCTTGAAGATTTGACCTGAGCTGGCTTTTGCTATTCCTCCCGGGAAAATGCTCATAATTAAAAAGGTAAACAGCAAAATATTAGCAACAAACTTTTTTGCTCGCATCCGCCTTCGCACCTCTCAAAAATTTGATATTCTCATACCTTAGATTTATCAAAATCATACAAACAAAAAAAGGGATCATTTTTTAGTTATAGTTACTATTTTTAAGTCTTTTTTTGAAAATGGATGCGTGCATATGTTATTATCATTGTTTTACAATAAGCTTCCTATTCTCGCAGTCTTTTTTGAGCATCTCTGTATTCATTTGGAGTAAGCCCTGTAATGTCTTTGAATATTCTTGCAAAATGTTTGGGATTTTTGTAACCCACCTTCTCGGCTATCTCCCAAACTTTTAAATCGGTGTTCACAAGAAGTTCCTTGGCTTTTTCAATCCTCACTTTGTTTAAATAGTCCAAAAAACTTAAACCTGTTTTTTCTTTAAAAATAGTTGAAAAATAGTAATAGTTCAGCGATACATGATTTGCTACCATTGCCATATTTATGTCCCTGTGATAGTTCTGATTTATAAATTTAATAGCCTTATCAATTTCATCTTTCACATTCAAAATTCCCTTCAATGAACTGATCATTTCTGTTGCCTCAACAACAAACTTTTTAAAGTGGTTTACATAGTCGGATATAGTTGTAAAATTGAATATGCTGGCAAGCACTTGATATTCATGAATATCAAGAACTTTTTTAGGCACGTGATGGCAAAACCAGTCTACAATTTGCGTGTAAAGTTTTTCGGAAAGTGCCAAGATGCTATCTGCCGAATATTTGTTAAAAAAGTGGTGATCAAAAATACTTTCCAAAAATATAATTGCCTCTTTTTGTTTTCCAGCAAGAATTAACTCTTTCAATTTTTCAATCCTATCAGATTGACTAAACTCTTCCTTTTCACGCCAAGAAATCTGTGACCAAAACTCAATGTCTTTGTTTAAAATGAAACAGTATAATGCTGCTTTATAAGCCCTCTCATAAAGGAGCTTCACATTCTCAAAATTTTCCTGCAAGTCGCAAATGCCCATGTAAACTTTTCTCTCCGTCAAAGACTCATAGCTTTTCTTTACATCCTCGTAGCAAAAATGCATCTTTGTAAATATTAAAATATCTTTTCTCTGATTATATATGGTAGAAACATAGCTTCCTTCCGGCAATATTTTACTGAGCTTTAACTTATCCTCTTCTGCTGAAAAATCATTTTGCTCAGAATTATCGCCAGGTAGAAGAAGATATACAGCCATAATTTTTTCATCTACTGGTATTGCCATATCCTTTAACCTTTCTCTGAACCTGTCTATATCTATTTCTGAAAATATGATGTTATTTATCTCTGCCTCAAACATTTTCGCTCTCATAATTTTTTGCAAAGATAAAAGCCTTAAGTTATTCTCTTCCTCCTGAAGTTCATTTTTGAGTTTTTCTACAATTTCGATGAGCTCTTTTTTATCCACAGGTTTTAAAATATATCCTCTTGCTCCATATTGCATACATTCTTTAGCATAACTGAACTCATCATATCCACTTATTACAATAATTTTGGGTTTATGAGTCAAATTTTGGATTTTCTTTAAAACAGATATCCCATCTATCTGGGGGAGTCTTATATCTATTATCAAAATGTCAAACTTTTCTGAAAAGAGAAGATCCAAAGCCTCTTTCCCATTTGATGCTTCTTTAATTTCATCTAAATCGGCAACATTTCTTTCCAAAATCGTTCTGATGCCTTTTCGAATAAGCTTTTCATCATCTACAATTAGCACCTTTCTCATATTCTTCCCGCCTTTTTAAAATAAGAATAAATGTTAAAATCTATTGTACGGCAATGTTATTGTCACCTTTGTGAACTCGCCAAACTTGCTATCTATCTTAATTCCGAATTCCTTTCCATAGGCAAGTTTTATCCTTTCGTTTACATTCTTGAGAGCTATTCCTTGTCCATGATAACATTCTGTTTCTATATCATTTTCTAAAGCCATTTGAATTGCAACAAGTTTTTCTTTTTCAATCCCAAGTCCATCATCTATTATTGAAATGACTATGTAATTGCCAATTATGCTTCCGTCTATAAAAATGCTTCCACCCTCGCCTTTTGGTTCAATTCCATAATTTATTGCATTTTCAACTATCGGCTGCAAAATAAGCTTTGGTATCTCAATATTTAAAATTTCATTATCTACATTTACAAGAAGTTTTATTTCCTTGTCATATCTTATGTTCATGAGCGAAATGTAATTTTGAATATTCTCTATCTCTTCTTTGAGAGTAACAAATTTTCTCTTCCAGCTCATATTGTATCTCATCATCTTGCCAAGTTTTGTTATCGCGTCTGAAACATCATAATTCTCACTGTATTCAGCCATCATCTTGATATTTTCAAGCACATTGTAGATAAAATGAGCATTGATTTGGGACTGCAAAGCCTTTATTTGAGCGTCTTTCTGGGCAACCTCTCTTCTGACCATCTCTCCAATCAATATCTTGAGCTTTTCCACCATGTTCAAAAAATGCTGGGCAAGCTCGTCAATCTCATCATCACCCTTAATATCAATTGAGACGTCAAAGTTCCCGTTCTCAACAGCTCTCATGCTGAGAATTACCTGTCTTAGCTTCTTAAGAATCAGAGTGATTAAAATAAAAATCAGAATTGATGAAGCAATAATTAAAATTAATACCTGCCCAAGCATCTGAAGTGTTACTCCATTTATTTTTTGTGCAAGCTCGTCAAATAAAATGAGCTTGTAAAGTTTTATACCCAGGACAGGAATATGAGTGTACACAAACGCTGCTGAATTTTTGTTAATCTTTAAATGAACAATTCCCTCATCCACTTGAGCTGTGCTCTTTTTTTCTAATATTTCAACAAGTTTTTCACTGCTAATATTGAGCCTTTTTAAAAAAGCAGGTGTCTGTTTGCTGAAAATTACATCTCCCTCATCAGAAATAACAATTGTCACCGAATTGTCACTTTCTCGCGAAAGCTCGCTCGCAAAAAATTCATCAACTTTCATGTTAACTTCAATTATACCAATCAAGTTCCCTACTAAATCTGTAACCTTTGTATACAATGACACTACCTTTTCCTCACTGTTAAGTGGTGGCCCAAGCATGTCAGTGTTGTTGAGTTTCCAAAGCGATGTCTGTTTTGTATCAGACAAGAATTTATCTATAAACTTAAAACTTTTTAATCTGTCTATCTGGTACAATGTTGGCCACATTTCAGGAATAAAATTGTTGTTTGTAAAAAACCTTATCCTGTTTATGTTGAAATTTACATATTGAAGGTACTCTATCTTATCAAGAACATTTACCTTAAATGAAAAAATCTCATCAACACTTCTTTCCTGGTATGTGGATACAAACTCGATAAACTCCTGGTTATTTAAGACAAACTGGGTTGCTTTGATGAACTGCTCAACATTTTTCACAATATCATTTTTGAGCTTGTTAACCTCAAAATTGATATTGCTTATATACTCTTTTTCTGTCATAATTCTTACCCTGTAAAAAGCATTCACCTGAAGAATTGTAAGTGGCAGTGCAACTATGAGAACATAAGTTAAAATGAGCTTCTGACGAATGTTTAATTTAAATATGCTCCTTACAAGCTGTTTTATTTTGGAACTATCCATTACGATCAATCCTCATCTTTTTAATATATACTCTCATTATATCAACACTTATAAAACCATTCAAAATAACAATACTTCCCTGCTTTTAAAAAAGGCTGATGGCACACAGAATACCATCAGCCTTTTGAGTTTTGAGAAATTCCTCTTGTGTAACAAAGCAACAGACTTTATTTAATTCCCAGCTTCTTCTTGTTCTCTTCTAACTTCTTCTGCTGATAAGCAAGGACTTTGTCATAACCAACTTGTTTCTTGTATTCCTGGAATTCTTTGAAGTACTTATCAAAGTCAGAACTTGATTTAGCCATTATAAGTTTTGGTAGAGTCTGTCCCCATTTGAGAGCAACCTTTCTTGCAATAATACCCTCTGGGCTGTCAGCAGGTGGTTCAAGTCCATCATATTGAGCATAGCTAACTGTTTTGCCAACTGTCCAGTCAGCCATTTGCTGCAAGTATGGTGGCATACCAGGATCCCACTGAGATACATACGGCCAGTCGCCAAGCATCCAGTAGGTAAGCTCTGCACCGTACTTCTTGTCAAATGTTGGTCTGTCTGTCTGCATAAGTTTTACTACTTCTGGCTTGAACTGTTCTTTGCCTTTGATTACATCCCATGTTACGCCCTTTGGTCCAAGATAGAAATCTTTCTGTCCTTCTGGGCTGAGCCAGTAGCTCATAAATCTTATAGCTCTTTTTGGATCTTTGTTGTTCTTTGAAATCATGGTAAGAGTCCATCCTGAAATGCCCGGACCTGCAAGTTTTGGTTTTTCAAGTTTTGAGTTTGCAGGACCGTCAACTGCTATATAAATCATGTTAGGATTTTTCTTATAAAGTTCTTGCTGCTGAGCAACAAAGTCTGTTCTCTGATAAATCATACTAAAGTATCTTCCCTGAGCAATCTTTTCTTCCATCTGTGCTCTCTTGTCAATAAATACATCCTTTGCAATGAGCCCTCTTCTGTAAGCTTCGTTAAATGTCTTGAGCCATCTGATGTATTCTGGATTTGTAACAATATCATAAAGTTTTCCATTCTTTTCACGAGGTAGTGCCAAGAAGTTCCACAGATAGCTTTCAAGTGAGTAACAACCTGTGTCTGTAAATTCATGGAAACCAATTGGAATAAGTGGCTGACCGTTTACTGTTGGGAATTTCTTTTTAGCATCAGCCAAAGCTTTCAAGAAAGTATCTGGTTTTCTCATATCAGGTTTGCCAAGAGCTTCGTACATATCTTTTCTTACAAGGAATGTCTGATTTGAATATATTTTAAGCTTCGGATTGTTGAAATCATCTGGTGTGTAAGATGCATTTGGATAACCGTATACGTGTCCATCCGGCTGAGTATACCAGCCAAGTCTTTGCTTGTTTGCAACTGTGAAGAAGTACGGGTCATACTTCTTTGCAAGTTCGTCTAAAGCATATACAAGTTTTCCTGATATCATTTTTCTTACTGCTTCTTCCCACCAGCCAAGAGTTATAAAGTCTGGCAATGTGTTTGAAGCAATCATAACATTGAGCTTTTCATTTTCATTTCCTGCCGGGACGATGAAATTAATCTTTACGCCCGTCTTTTTAGTGATGTAGTCAGAAACTGCATTACCACCCCATTTTGTCCCGAACCATGAAAAGTTGATGTACCAATCAAATGTGATTGGTTTTTTGGCATCTTCTTTCCAGCCCGGCTTGACAGAACTTGCTGCACTGCCAATCGCAAATGGAATTAAGCTTGCAACAAACGCAATGACTACAAACACAGCAAAAAGTCTTTTTAGTTTGAGTTTTCTCATACTAAAAAATACCTCCTTCTTGTAATATTTTATTTTTCATCAACCGCACATAATGTGCAGTTAATGCTTCTGAAAAGTTTTATTGGTATTTTCTTAGCCTTTTATAGCGCCGATTAAAAGCCCTTTTACAAAATATTTTTGCAGAAATGGATAGACACATACAATTGGCAACGTAGTTATAACCATTGTAGCCATTTTGAGAGATTGAGAGGTTACATTTCTGGTTGCAATCCCGCCTGGTGCATATGCGAGCATCTGATTAGATGTTGTCTGGGCTATGACCTTGTACAAAAATGTTTGTATCGGCTGAAGTTTTGGATTGTTGATAAATATAACCCCCATAAAATAGTCATTCCAGTTATAAACGCCTACAAAAAGTGCAATTGTTGCTAAAACCGGTGTTGATAGTGGAAGTATTATTCTTGTAAAGATTATAAAGTCGTTTGCTCCATCAATTTTTGCAGACTCTTCAAGTTCAATAGGAAGTTCTCTAAAAAAGGCTTGGAAGATTATAAGATTATAAAAGTTGAACATTCCAGGTATTACATACACCCAAAAGGTATTGTAAAGTCCCAAACTTTTAATCAATAGAAAGTATGGTATAAGACCTCCTCCAAAAAAGAGGGTGATTGTCCCCATTGCCATGTAAATCTTTCTTCCCATGAGTTCTTTTTTCAAAAAGGCATATGCAACCATAGCAGTGAAAAATACATGCAGTGTGGTTGTTATAACTGTTCGTGCCACTGTTACCATGAACGCCGTTGTTATGTCGCTATTGCTAAACACTATTTTATAGTTATCCAGCGTAAACTTGCGCGGCCAAAAGTAAATACCGCCAAGCATTGCATCTTTTCCTTCGTTAAATGAATATACTATGATGTACCATACCGGATATAATGTTAAGAAACATATAATAAGCATTAACGTTACATTAAATATATCAAATACCTTGTCGCCAACTGAAGATTTGATTTTCATTATTCTTTACACCTCTTTTCACAGCTCAAATTCACAGTATACAGAAATTAGAATAATGATTTATCAGTGAGTTTCTTTGTTACTCCATTCGCAGTAAGAAGTAATATCAACGCAATTATCGATTTAAAAAGTCCTATTGCAGTTGCATACGAAAATCTGAACGCCTCTATTCCCATTCGGTAAACGTAAATATCAATTACATCTGAAGCATCTGCATTAAGCGGGTTTCTGAGAACAAATATCTGGTCAAAATTAGAGTTCATAAGCCCACTTACTGCCAAAATAAACATAATAGCAATTGTACCAGAGATACACGGTATGGTTATCTTGAACATCTTTGTGAACCTTCCTGCACCATCAACCGTTGCTGCTTCATAAAGTTCGGGGTCAATTCCAGCAATTGCAGCTAAGTATATTATCGCATTCCAGCCAAGTTCCTTCCAAACTTCAGACACAACCGTGATGCCCCAAAAATATTTTGGTTCTGCTAAAAAAGCTACAGGCTGTTTTAATATTCCTATTTTCGCTAAAATTATATTAATAAGACCTGTCTCTGATAGCCAGTTCATAAGTATTCCGCCAAGCACAACCCAAGATATAAAATGAGGCAGGTAAGATATTGTTTGAACAGTTCTTTTGAACCTAACTGACACAAGCTCATTTAGAAGCACTGCAAATAATATGGGAAGAGGAAATCCAACAAGCAGCTTGAAAAAGCTTATTCCCACTGTGTTTTTTATTATCAGCCAGAATCTTTCATCAGCAAAGAATTCCTTAAAATTAGCAAGACCTACCCATGGCGATTTATTAAATCCCAAAGTTATGTCGTATTCTTTAAATGCAATTATTATTCCATACATTGGTATGTAGTTAAAAATAATCATCCAAATTACACCAGGTATTGCCATTGCCTGAAGGAATTTTTGTTCATTTAATTTGTGCAAAAACCTTCTAAAACCACTTTGGCGGCCATGCTGCACATTCGGTGAAATAGCTGATTCCATGATACATCGCCTTCCTTCTATAGAGGTTATATTTTTTATATTACATAAGCTACAATTTATTTTTCTGATTTTATTATAAAATGGGGCAAAGTCTATAAAAAAGAGGGCTTTTTTAAGAAGTGGTATCTAAATTTAAGATTTTTGAGAAAAAACAAAAAGGCAGAGGCTCTAAAAGTTTATAAAGCCCCTGCCCTGCTCATTTTCTCAACTTCTCAGCTACTTACTCCAACATCCCCGTAAACCCGTTTATATAATAAACATTTCCATCTGCAACAATCCGCCAAACCGGAATTGCCTGACCCTGAATGACATTGAAATCTTTTAGATAAAATCCGAACTTTATATTTTGAATTTCTTTTATACCCTTTTGCTGATTTAAAAGATTAAAAATTGCCTCAAGTGCTGAGATTGCTCTGCTTCGTTTAATCTCAAACCTTCTGGGATTGACTTTTGTAAAGATGTACAAGGTAGAACTTCCCTGTTCTTTTACTGTTAGCCTTCCATCAAAAATGGGATAGCCTTTGTACACCTGTACAAAGCTTCCGTCGTAGTCTTTTATATAATCGCCCCTTTTTATGTCAAAAAGTTCAAACGGGTCTTGATAATATTTGGACTCCAAAAAAAGTGTCTGGTTTACGATTTTGAGGTGATAGATGCTACTTTCAAACTCATTTTGATATCTATCAACCCTTTTCCCAAAAAGCTTTGTCACAATATTATCATACTTGCTCTCAATGGCAACGCCAAGCTTCGAGACATAATAAATCTTCCTATCAATACTGCAAGAGAGTTTTATGGAATTTTGTGAAAGTATATTTTTTGCCATGTTTATTTGCTGATCTGTCAAAGTTTCTTCTTTTGGAAAAAGGTTGAGATATTTTATGATAAGAAAAACAAATATCAAAAGGAACACCACAATTGCAGTTGTTTTGGCTTTTGCCCAATTCATATCTTACCTTCTAATCTCCTTTTATTATTTTATTGTTTCAACATATACAACCCCGCTCTGGGTTTTTATTTTCCAGTAAGGGTATGAGCTTGCTCCACCCGAAATATATTCAAGGTCTATCTCCTCTATAAAAATATCTCCTTTTCTTTCCTTTATAGCGTCAATTGCTGCAATACCGTCAACCTTTATCTGAGAGGTTCTCACCTTGAGGATGTCAAAAAGATCTCCCGAAATTTCTTGCAGTCTTCCACCTTGCACTTCTATCTTAGCACAAAATTCCCCATCTCCTGCAACCACATCAATTCCATTTGCCCTTGTCATAAGATATATTTCAAAGTCATCTTCTTTTTTGAACTCAAGCCTACAAACTCTCAAATCTTCTTCTGCGTAAAATGTTTTCAGGTAGAACATCAGCGCATCAGAAATAGAGTCAACCTTTTCGCCAAAGGCACTTTCCGAGTATTCAAAAACAAAGCCCCCATCATTTTTAAGCTTCAGAGTTCTTCTTTCATCTGTTATTACCACATCACCGTTTTTCAAGATATTTTTCCTTGTCAAGATTGTATCTGGGAAAAGCCGTCGAACAATCAGCTCTTTTTTGTAGCTGCTCTCCCTTGTCTTTATCTCAGAAAATTGGACATCTGAAAATTCAACTGGAATCAAAATATCTTTATTGGCAATCTCAGTAAATCCAAGACTGTCTGACCATGAATAAACAAGTTTTAGATCCTTCTCAATTAAATTCTCCAAAGGTAAAAAGCCAAACGGTGAAAATCTCAATATAGCTGCTCTTTGCTCTTGAGAGTTAAAAAAATACAAAACTGTTCCTTTGCCATTTTCTTCTATGAAAATCCTGTCAAACTTAAAACCCTGCACGAGATTACCAATATTTCTTTTCGTCAGTTCATACACAAAAGTAATGAAATCTATCTCATATCCGTAGCTTAAAATTAAAACCCTTCTTTGTTTAAAAAAATTGGCAGAAATATTTTTTTGGCTTATTTCAAACTCTTTTTTTACAAGCGATTTTTCAATTCCTTCTATGAACTTTGAAACCACCTGTGAATATTGAGATTGATTGCTCAGTATTCTGACAACCACATTTTTAGAAATGTTCAGATACATCTCCTTAGGAGATGCCAGAATTTCTCTTGCTTTTTTTAGAAGCTGCTGATCTGACTGAGAATTTTGATAAATATCAATTGCTTTTACAATGTCTTCGACATTGTAGTCAAAATAAACCTTGTAATACAAATAAATGCTGAGTATAACAAGTATACTCAGCACTATGCTTTTTATAACTTCTACCTTACTTTTCCTCATTCACCTTACCCTCTTTTTTTATTTGCCAAGCGAACTTACAAAATTTGATATTGCCTTTTCCACTTTGGTAAAAAAGCTTTCTTTCTTCTCATAAAAAACTTTAAGAAGACTTATCTGTGTATCTTTATCCTTCTTTGCAACCACAAGAATATAAGTGGTCCCCTCATCCACATTAATCTTTTTTGCAAAATAGCCAGACTTGCCTACTTGAAACTTATCAACAAGTCCTTGCTGTGAAAATGCTTCTTTTTTATCTTTTTTAGTATATATACTAATTTCTACACCTTCTGATGCTTTTCCTGACAGAACAAATATCGAAGTTGTAAGTTGGCTTTCATACTCTGCTATTTCGACAAGTGAAGATACAGTAGATGTTATTTTACTACCATCTATCTCAATCGAATTTATATTTTTTGCTTTTTTTAGATCTTTTTCATCACCTGCAAAAGCTATAGTAGCTATTGACAAAATAAACAACATGCTCAATATCAGCGCAAGTTTTTTCATCTCGTCATCACCAGCAAGTTACAATTATCCTAATTACATTATACAATTTTTATATTACAAATCTGTTACAAGCATGTTAAGAGCCTATTACAAAATAGAATTAAACAGTATTTTTCACAGGAAGAATAACCGTAAATTTAGTTCCAACACCAACCCTGCTTTCAACCTGAATCTTTCCACCATGTGCTTTTACAATCTCATCTGCTATAGAAAGCCCAAGTCCACTCCCACCAAGGCTTCGCGACCTTGCCTTGTCAACCCTGTAAAACCTTTCAAAGATGCGCGGAAGATCATCTTCAGGAATTCCTGGACCATTGTCATCTACAGTTATTTTTACATAACTGCCATCTTTTTTGAGCCCGACTTCAATCTGCCCGCCTTCCTGGACATAGACAACAGCGTTGTTTATAAGGTTAATTAGCACCTGTTCAAGCCTGTCTCTGTCAGCCTCAATCACCACGTTTTCCTCTGCGCTGCATAAAAGTTTTTGATTTTTCTTTTTTGCATGAATCCTCATCTTTTCACATACAAACCTAACAAGTTCACTAACATTTACCTCTTCTATTTTCAAAATATTCTCGCCACTGTCAAGTCGCGAAAGATATAAAAGGTCAGTAATAAGCCTTGTCATTCTATCACACTCTTTTATGATAACACTTAAAAACTCTCTTTTCACAGTCTCATCATCAACATCCAGAAGAGTTTCAGAATATGTTTTGATAGTTGTGATCGGAGTTCTAAGTTCATGAGATACATCTGCAACAAACTGTTTTCGCATTTGGTCAAGTTTTGCTTGCTGTGTTATGTCGTGAAGGATAAATATTGTACCATTTCCATGATAAGAATCTATAAAGGCTGCCGTGCTAACCTCAAGCGTCCATCCATCAACTTCATATATGTGCTGTGTAACTGACCTATTTTCCTCATTTTGTATATATTCCAAGAACTTTTTAACATCGCCTTTCAAAAACTTTTTTGCACTCTCGTTTATATGAATAATTTCATTTTTAGAATTCACAGCCAAAACTCCATCTGACATGTTCTGAAGTATTCTTTCAAGCTTTTGCTTTTCAAATTCAAGCTCTGATATATATTTTTTTACGTTCGTCGCCATTGTCCTAAAAGCGCTTGCAAGCTTGCCAATTTCATCCTGGCTGGAAACTTCAATCTTCACATCAAGATTTCCCTCTGCCATTTCAAGGGCTTGTTTGGTAAGTTTTCTGAGCGGGTTTGAAAGAGTTTTAGCAAACAAAAGTCCTATAAAAAGTGAAAAAAGCATCGCAACAATGTAAGCCATAAGCAAAATATTTTTGATATCAGTTACTGTGGCAAGAATATTCTGAACAGACACCTCCAAATACAGTGCTCTTTCCACCGACCTGCCACTTTTTATAGGGAATGCAAAAACCATCGCCTGGTCCTCTACTTCCCTCTTTACAACCTTGTAGCCCGCAAGGCTTGTCAAAATCTCATCTGACGGGAAAAAGCTAATATCCATCCTTGGGAAAGATGCCACAACCTTACCTCTGCTATCTGTCACAATGAGTTTTTGAATCATGAACCCGTACTGACTTTCTTTCATCGACTGATCAACAATGGTTTGAATTCTTTCCTGTGTCAGGTTTTTATCCTCTAAAAGCCTGATGAGTGATGAGCTTACCATAAACTCAATCTTTTTCTGGACATCTTCATAAAAGTAATTTTTTGTCCTGTCTATGATAAAAAAACTTGATATAAACATAACCATCAAAATTAAAAGCCCAAAAACAAGTATGAGCCTGCTTTCTATGCTTCTTGTCATAGTACACCTTATTCCCCTTATCTTTATATGTTCGGATTGAAGTAGTATCCTATTCCCCTCTTTGTCAAAATAAAAGTGGGTTCAGATGGGTTGTCTTCAATCTTTTCTCTCAGTCTTCTCACAGTAACATCCACAGTTCTAACATCTCCGTAGTATTCATAGTCCCAAACCTTTTCTAAAAGTTCTTCTCTTGAAAACACCTGACCTTTTTGTGACATCAAAAACTTCAAAAGCTCATATTCTCTCACGGTAAGTTCAATAATTTTGCCATTTTTTTTCACCTCAAACGTCTCAGGATTCAAAGTCAAAGCCCCTGCTTTTAACACCTTACCATCTTGCGCTGAACTTTGAGCTGTCCTTCTCAAGTTTGCCCTAATCCTTGCAATAAGCTCTCTTATGCCAAACGGTTTTGTTATGTAATCATCCGCCCCAAGCTCCAGCCCCAAAACTTTGTCAACCTCATCAGCTTTTGCTGTTATCATTATAATTGGGATATCTGAAAACTCTCGAACCTTTTTACACACAGAAAAACCGTCAAGTTTGGGAAGCATAACATCCAAAAGGACAATATCAAAGTTTTCGCTTTTTATTCTGTTTAAAGCATCCTCACCATCGTACGATGCTGTCACTTTATACCCTTCCTTTTCTAAATTGAACTTTATTATATCAACAATTGGCTTTTCATCATCAACAACAAGGATATGTGCTTTCGACATGAGCTTTTATATCCTCCTTTTTTCTTTTCGATGAAGGTTTTTGATTTTACCAACTTGACAATTTAATTATACACTAATTCAACTTTTTAAGGTATAATTGATTTTGGAGTAGTTTTTAAAAATTAAAACCTCTCAAGCTGCTAAAAAAGGAGGGAAAGAGCTCTTAAAATATACTTTTAAGAGCTATAATACTATGGAAAATAGAAACGTGGCATTTGAAATATTCCTTTGGCTTTTGATATATCTTTGCTTCTTTGCAGGCATAAATCTGTTTTCAAAAGATAATATACTCCTTTTTGTCTGGTCTTTTATAAGTTTGCTTATAATATTTTTGATAACAATCATTCTAAGGTTTTATATAACATCAACCTTACTTCTTCTGCCAGGCTTTATTATCTCATGCGTTCTTGCAATTTTATTTATGTTTAACGTCCGATTCCCAAACTTTTTTGTTTTGCTCTTGCAAGTATTCTCAATACATTTAATGGGTTTTGTGGAATTTGTAAGACAGTCTTCTGAAATGGTAATTCTTCAAAGACCTCTTTATATTTACATACATGTGGGATTAAATCTTGTATTATTTTTAATTCACCTCTTTGTAATATATCTTCTTTCTGAGCTGCCAAGACAGCAAAAACCGAAAACTTTAGATCTAACATACACCAGGCGAAGACGAAGATAAAAAAGGAGGGGTTTAAAAGTCTTCATACCCCCCTTTTTTCGCCTTGTGCTCAAGAGATGCTCTTATAAAATCTGTAAAGATTGGGTGTGGTCTTTGCGGGCGCGATTTGAACTCGGGATGAAATTGCACACCCAAAAACCATGGATGGTCTTTCAGTTCAATTATCTCGACAAGTCTTCTGTCTGGCGATACTCCTGAAAATACCATGCCGGCTTGTTTGAACCTTTCCTTGAATTCATTATTAAATTCATACCTGTGTCTGTGCCTTTCATACACAAGCTCATCGTTGTAAATTCTGTGGGCAAGAGTGCCTTCTTCAAGCTTGCACGGGTAAAGCCCAAGTCTCATAGTACCGCCTTTTGTGAATATGTCCTTTTGCTCTGGCATTATATCAATCACAGGATATGGTGTTGTTTCATCAAACTCTGTTGAGTTTGCACCTTCTAACCCAAGCACATTCCTTGCAAACTCAATCACTGCACACTGCATTCCCAAACATATTCCAAAAAACGGTATTTTGTTTTCTCTCGCATACCTTATAGCTGCAATCTTGCCTTCAATACCTCTGTCACCAAATCCGCCCGGCACTAAAATGCCATCTGCACTTTTGAGTTTTTCGTGTGCATTTTCATAAGTAACTTCCTCTGCGTTTATCCACAGGATCTCAACATGACTGTCGTTTGCAATCCCTGCATGTTTTAACGCCTCTGCAACAGAAAGATATGCATCATGAAGCTCAACATACTTTCCTACAAGCGCAATCTTCACATTCTTTTTGAGATTTTTTTCTTTTTCAACTATTTCTATCCAATCAGAGAGGTCTGGCTTTGTGCAGACAAATCCAAGCTTTTCACATATGATTTCGCCAAGTCCTTCTTTTTCAAGCATGAGAGGCACTTCATATAAACTTTCTGCATCAATGTTTTGTATAACATATTCAGGTTTTAAATTGCAAAACAGTGCAATTTTGGCTTTGAGGTCTTGTGAAAGTGGTTTTTCTGTTCTACAAACAATAATATCAGGCTGAATTCCTATTGACCTTAGCTCTTTTACAGAATGCTGTGTGGGTTTTGTCTTAAGCTCTCCAGACTTTGACAGGTAGGGAACAAGGGTTACATGAACATACAAAACATTTTCTTTCCCAATGTCTGTTGCAACCTGTCTTATAGCCTCTAAAAACGGAAGACTTTCAATATCGCCAACAGTTCCACCAATTTCAGTTATGACAACATCTGTTGAGTTGCTCTTTCCAAGCCTGTAGATTCTCTCTTTTATCTCATTTGTAATGTGAGGGATTACCTGAACAGTTCCACCCAAAAAATCACCACGGCGCTCTCTCTGAATCACTGACCAGTAAATCTTACCTGTTGTTACATTGCTGTTTTTAGTGAGGTTCTCATCGATGAACCTTTCATAGTGCCCAAGGTCTAAATCTGTCTCAGCACCATCATCTGTTACAAAAACCTCACCGTGCTGGTAAGGGCTCATTGTACCGGGGTCAACGTTTATATACGGGTCAAATTTCTGCATAGTGACTTTTAAACCGCGCGCTTTTAAAAGCCTGCCAATTGACGCTGCTGTGATCCCTTTGCCAAGCCCGGACACAACCCCGCCTGTAACAAAGATGTATTTGACCTGTTTTTCCATAGTTAAAATTACCTCCATGGAAAGAGATATATTCAAAAATTTGTTTTTCTATTGTTAACCTCTATTTCACTATAACTTTTATATTTTAATGCATCTATTTTCTCTTATCAAGTTAAAATTTGTTTACTGTTTTTTGAATATTTGTATAACCTTATAATATTACAAACAAATAATGAGGGAGAGATTTATCTCTCTCCCCCACTTCTTCTTACTTTTTTACGGGATTTATCTGCTTGAAATTATTTTTTAACTGCAGCATCTTTATAAATGTTCTTCTTGGTGAACCACCGCTCGAAGAACTTTGAGCCTGATATACTTTAATCGGAGATTGCAATGTGTAATTTCCATCGTACGGCACAAACGGAAGATTTATAATCAGCGTGGAATTCAAATCACCATTCACACCTGCCAAGATGATACTCCATGTATCTGTCCTTTCATCAAAACCTGGGAAAAATACTTCAATATTATTTTCACTTAAATCCTGTGTTTTTATTACAGCACTAATTGGATAAGGTATATCAGAAGATATAAAGGATATACTTGGTTGATTATCATATGTCATCTCCATGCATATGCCAGTTTCACCTATGATGTAGTGACTGTAAGTTGGAATATAAATGTCCAATTTCAACACATCGCCCTGGTAAACACTATCTAATGTGGTTGGCTCAAACTTCCAAGTTTCTGGATTGAACTTATAAACACTTTTTATTGCAATTTTGCTTGCATCAATGCCAAGGTCATAAGTTATAATCTGCGGCTCAGCTGGAATTACTAGCTTTTCTGTTGGCTTGTATCCCAATGACCTTGGGTCATCATAGTAAGGATTGTGTGCAAAAACCCAAACGTACCCATAATCACCAGGGGCAAATTTGGCTTCACGTCTTTTGCCTATAAAAGTTGCAATCTTGGCATAAGATGCAGATGTTTCAAATCCAATGTAGAGTCTATCATTTAAGTCCAATCCACCCTCAGTAAAGTGAGGTATAAATTGAACAGTGCTGAACTTAGCTAAATCAAGATCTATTTGGGAATCTTCGAAAGCATTTAATTTTGCATATGCATAGTTTTTGAAGTCTTCATCTCCGTCTCCATACACAATCTTTGCAACATATTCTCCTTTAGTAATAATTAGAGGCAACCTGCCAGCTGTATCTGTAGTTCCAACAAATAACTCCTTGTAAGTATCTTTGTCTACAATATAAACACTTGCACCCACAATGTCAGTCGTGCCATCATATACATGCAGTTGTACAGATGCATCGTAATATATATCATTGAAAACAGTAACTTCTTCCGGGTCATAACCATCAACGCTCAAGCTTCTTTTTACTACAAAACCTTCTCCAAATAGTGTTATATTGTTATCAAAATATATGCTCATATCAACAGGAATTTGTCCATCATTAGTATAGAAAAGCTCCTTTCCGTTTCTAACTAAACCAAATTGAGTTACTGTCGTTCCATTTATGTTAAATTTTATTGTGACCGGTTTTAATTTCTCAACAACATCGATATAGCCCTTTGGTTCCATTCTTGGTGTTACGTAAATTTTATAACTGGTAAACTCATCAGGTGTAACATCAAATACAACTTTTCCTTCCTGGTCAGTATATCCTACAAATGCAACTTCATCAGATTGAGTGGTAAGATCATAGTAAGTTACTGTAATAAGCCTTTCTGGTTGTGGATTTCCCTTGTAGTCTTTAACAACAATCTGTACAGTGTTTGGCAAATTATAATAAACAACTTCTGGTACTATTTCTGCTTTATAGTAATTTCCATATCTATAGTTAGTTGATGTACATGTTGGATACAAGCTTTTGTCCCACCAGTGATCAGAGCTAATATCGTCATCTGTTACGTTGAAGTAGCTGTAATCAATCTCCACTCCTCCAAGACTATCCCTATCATCCCACGTTACATCAAGCTGGTACCAATCTCCATCAAGCTTTACCATATTCCACGCATGCCCAACTTTGCTTGCCACATCTCCTGCTTCCCCGTAGACAACAATTGTTTCTATCCCTGCAGTGTTCAAAAGTACATACATTGCTTTTGCATAACCATCGCACACTGCTAACCCATTTATCAGCGCTCCATATGCGGTGTGAATATCAAATGGTCCACTTCGGTTAAGGTAGCTTTCCATGTCATATCTTGTATGAAGTATCAAATAGTCATGTAAAGCCAAAGCTTTGTCATATTCATTATAAGTCTGGTCTATTACAGTTTGAACTATTTCTTGAGCTTTTTGAAAAACAGCTTGTCTTCTTGCAATTCTTTCTTGTTTTTCGTAGATATAAGGAATTATAAACATCATAACGTCTTCAACTTCGCCTGTGAAGAATCTTACACCAATTACATCACTTACTCCATAATCCAGTGCAAGCGGGTAATTTCTCATTAAATTCATAAAAATATTCTGACACAACTGGTTATAGTCAGCTATTTGCAGGTTTGTAGGCACACTTATAAACATTACATCATCCGCTGTTGAGTCGATTTTGTATGAAACCTTTTCAACTATTTCTGATTCATTAGAAGTCTGCTCCGCATACCCTGAAGCATCGCCATTTGAGTTAATTTCAAATGAATAACTTTCTGCTAAAACGCGGTTTTCATAAAGTGGTCCTAAATCTTTTTGAACTACTAATATATAATTGCCGTCTGCTATCTCACTTGGTGTATAGAACAAAGTTGCACAAACATTATTTTCCAATATCTTTGTTGCCAATACACTAAGAGGACGTAGCTGCGCACCATCCTGCAGTGATATGTTTGTCCCGTACGGTATCTCAAATCCAAGGAAATTAGAATATACATCATTTACTACAACATCTAAATTGTAACCACTAACCGTTTTTACATTTTCGTACAAAACAGCGACAGATCTTGCTTTTAAACTTGTTATTTTTTCATCATTTACGTTACAAACAATAAAGTTGCTTTCGCTTTCGTTTATATTAAAATCTATTTCTTTTGTCACTTCTTCATTGGACGAAGTAAGATCAATTGATAAAGGAGAGTTATTTTTATCTACAGCAAAAGTGTATCTTAAATGTGAATTATTAGCATCATAAACATTTACCACAACCTCATCTAAGGTATATGTCCCTTTAGGTAGATAAACGCTCAAATCATCAGACAACTGATATCTTTGGTTGTTCAGCTTTACATACACACTTTCTGCAACTGAGGTTAAATTGAATAATCCATTAAATGTAAATGTTAACTTTTTAAGCGAGGTAAATGCAAATTGTAAAGTTGCACCTGATGTATTTAGCTGGCATGTTCTTACAAAATATAATTTTTCGCCATTTATCTCCTTTGCAACCTTAATTGTATACGTTCCTTTGTTTGCAATTATATTTATCTGGCTGTTCTGGAGATTTACTTTTACATCATCGGTTGTAAAAACATCACTGTAAGTACTATTTGCCACTGAAAACTCATAATCTGTCAACGCTTTGTTTTCATAAGAGAAGCTTATAGTAGCATTTACAAAGTCAGACGTTGTTGTGTCTACAACAATTCTGTTCATTCCGCTTACCACATTTACTTCTTCAAGCAACGCATAAATAAGCCCCTTCTCAGCAGCATACTTCCATGCCAAGATTTTATAATCATTTCCTACTGGCACAATTACGCCTAATTCAGCTGTGTTTACCTGATATGTTTGGCTAAACTGCGAAGAGCGCCCTACCACTTTTACATTAAACTGGTTTTCATAAATATCAGTAGCTGTCTTTAACTTGAGTTTTATAACACCTTCTGTTGGCTTGATTGCATACAAAAGGCCACCATAGTTTTTTCCATCCACATTTATAATTAATTCTTTACTCTCAAAAACATTCAGTGAAATTGTTGCAACACCATTTGAATTTGTATAGCTACTTTTACCCTCTATCATTACCAATTTGCCAGCAAGAGGATTACCCTGAGCATCTTTAACTGTAACACTGACAGTATTGTCCTGACCTACTGTAATTGTTTCCTTGTCAACAGAAACCAAAGCTACAATTCCTGAGCTTGACACACCTGTTGAACCTGATGGCAAACTGCCTGTTGTGCCAGAAGATGTCCCTCCTGTTTGTCCAGAACTGGACGATGTTGTGCTTCCTATACTTCCAACAGAACCCTGGCTGCCTTCTTCTAAAAGTGAAGCTGTGTTATTTGATGTTGTTTGGGAACTGGTACTGCTCGTATTACTCTGACTTGAAGTTTGCTGCTGATTTTGGATTTTTTCTGTTTTACCATCTATTACTGTAACTATTTGTCCTTTTGTGATCTCATTATTATTTACATATACCCTCTCTTCATTTACTTGTATTTTTTCGATCATGCCCTGGGATAGTATATTCACATTCTGCGAATTTACAGTCAGCTCCTGTATTTTCGAGTTTGTTTCAACTTTCAAATTTGCTTGGTTTTGAATTATAACCTTATTTATATTCCCTTGAGTTATATTAACTTCTGCCTTTGCCGAAGTAATTTCAACCCTCTCTGCTTTTCCTTTTATAGAAACAGAAATACTTGAAGATTCATTTGAACTAATCACAATGCTTTTTATTGGTAACTTCGATAAATTCTCTATTATTGCATTTTCTTTTACTTCTATTTTTTCAATATTAGAATTTCCTGAAACTATAACTCTCGTAGCCGCTTGAATATTGTCAACTTTTACCTTTTGTGCTTTTACATTTTCTAAAGTTACACTGTGTTCACCACCACCGCGAATTATAATGCTGCCATTAATATTGGAATTCTCAATCTTTACACTTCCCTTACCCACACCTTCCGCAATAATTACATTTCCGTTTACTGAAAAGCCATTTATTCTTATACTAGACTTGTTGATAACAAGATTGCCTTTTACTTCCTTTGAAGTGTAATATCCCTCTTTATATAAAAGTAAACCTATGATATTGTCTAAGATACTCAATGCCTCTGCACGAGTTATAAACTTTTTGGGTTTAAATGTGTTATCTGGGTATCCTTTCATATAATTTTTCTGTACAAGCGCAGCTACATAATTTCTTGACCATGAAGAGATCTCATCTGCATCTTTAAAAGCAGAAAGCACATTGTTGTCATTGATCTGGTCAATTCCAAATACTCTGGCACATATGACAGCTGCCTCTTCTCTTGTTATATTTTTGTTAGGTTTGAATGTTTGGCCATTGTATCCAGTTATGTATCTTGACAATGAATTCAAAGCTGAATAATACCAATCTGTCTTTTTTACATCCTTAAAATTTATCCCAGCATCTATAGAAATTTCTCCTATGACATTTGCTAAAAGCTTAGCAAACTCAGCTCTACTTATATACTGAGAAGGTTTAAAAGTACCATCAGAATATCCTTTTACAACCTGGTATGTATTGCCCCATTTTTCGATAAGGTCTTTTGCCCAATAGTTTGAGTTTACATCTTTAAATGCAGCTTGAACAGCTGCAATTGGGAAGATAAAACTAAACACAAAAGCAAAAATCGCTATCAACGCAATCCCTCTGCGAAAAGAATGCATTTCTTATTTACCTCCCATTAAATGTTTTTGTTGCTATCAAGATGAAAAATACAACTTACATTTTAGTTATTCTATTAAAATTTGTCAATATGTATTTTTTGTAGGATGAAAGTCTATTTTGACAACTTCGCATAAAAATTGAACTTTGAAAATTGCTGTTAAGGGAATATAATTATCTTTTGTGGCTATCGAAAAGAGAAAAATGGTCACAAGCAAAGTGGAGAAAATCTAAAAACTGATTTTAGAGGTGAAGCCAATTAAATGTAACATTTAAAGCTTTTGATGCGTTTTATAAATTTGATGTATAATAATTTTTGAAAGGATGTGATTGCTTGAAGGTCACTTTGATTTTTGTACTTGGTCTTTTGTCTGGTATAGGCCTTATAATAATTTGCAATAAATTGATATCTCCTTTTAAAAAGAAAAAACCTCTTATAAAGATTGCACCCGAGCAAAAGTCGTTTGATGAGCTTGTTCAAGTTTACAATAGCGTATCTCAAGATATAAAAAGAAATTTGGAAGAATACTCTTCTTTTCCAACCACAGATTGCGGAAAATTACTTGCTGCAAGCCTTTTTACTCAAGTTACTGTGTGCCTGAGCATTCTTTCCTCTTTAGAAAAATTTGGCATTGACACAAAAGCTGTGTTTGACGAAATTGTAAGCAAAAACAAAGCCCAGCAGACAAGTCAGCTGAAAAATTTTTAAAGTTTGGGGGTGATTATCAGTTGTCTGTAAAAGAGATTTTACAAAAGATCATTATCAAAAAAGGTGATATAACAAAAGAGCAGGTTGACGCAATTGTAAATGCTGCAAATTCTCACTTAAAACATGGCGGTGGCGTTGCTCTTGCAATTGTAAGGGCAGGTGGGCAGGAGATACAAAAAGAGTCAGATGAGATTATAAAAAAGATTGGCTTTCTGCCAACAGGAAATGCTGTGATAACAAATGCTTATCGCTTGCCTTGCAAGTTTGTAATACATACAGTCGGTCCAATCTATGGTGAAGGCAATGAGGATGAAAAGCTCTCTAGAGCAATCTACAACAGCCTGTATCTTGCTCACCTTTACAATTTGAAAAGTATAGCACTGCCAGCTGTTTCAAGTGGCATATTTGGCTTTCCAAAGGACAGGTGCGCAAAGATTTTGATTGACACTTCAATTGATTTTCTAAGCAGCATCAAAACAAACATTGAAAAGGTTGTCTTTTGCCTTTTTGATGATGAGACATTTAATTACTTTTTGAGCTACTACAATAGCAAATTCAGTAGTTAAAAATAACAACCCATATACAATAAATGCTGCAGTTCAATAACGCAAACTGCAGCATTTATTTTTTAAGTTTTTGCTTCCAATTTTTATTATTAAAGTTTTTAAATTGCAATTCATATTTTTTCTTTTATTATTCTAAGGTCAATGTCGTGTCGACCATATTCTTCTTTTGTCTTCTCTGTAACTTCAATTAGGTTTTCTATTTTCTTAGATGTCTCCTCTTTAAATTCTATCATGCCTTCTTTGATCTTTTCCATATCTCTCCTGCAATTCGGAATTTGAGCAACAACTTCTTTTTCATGTTATACTCTACCTAGAATCGAATATAAGCACTGCTTCACTCCTGCGTTGCATGCCGCATACAACTGAATAAACTCCAGGAATCCAAAGATGCCAAAGTACTGTCCAGCATATACAATAACCGATTTTGGACCCTCTTTTACATACTTCTTTCCGCTACAGGCAAACTTTTTTCCTAATATTTCTTCCTTTCTTCCATATTTCTGTATAGCTGGAAGAACAAATATCCTATCAGTACCACAACAATATGAAATGCTATAAAATTGTACTTTGTATACTTAAAATCTTAAATCTTCCAAAAAATCCTTAATCTGTCGGTAATCTTCCTCAATCTCAGGCCTTAATTCATATGTCTTGATTATTTGTTTTGCTGTCTTCCCAAGATCTGTAGTCACAATTACAAAATATTCATCCGTTTTTGTGTCATGTACTACATACCCATTTATCTGTACGTCATCTTCAGGCTCAGTACAATCAAGAATATAAATATCAGGTACTATGTTCTTCTTCGGAAATACATACTCTTGAACATATGTATTATATCATTGTATTAACTCTTCCACCGTGTATTTCTTTACTATGTTACAAAGGGTACCTTCGTCCATCAGTCCTTCTTTCAACCCTCTCTCATTGTTCCATATGTTTCAGCTAATTTCCGATAATTTCTTTGCATTGCTTAGGGCAAAGGGTACATCTATCAAACTGGTCTTTAGCTTCATCTTTACTGTAATAGCTAATGTCAGCAATATGTGAAAAGGTTTATTCTTATTTGCAGGTCGTTTGTCCAAAAACGCATGCTCTAATAGCTCTATTATCTCTTCTCGTTTCATTTTAAGAATTATTACATCTGTCAAATTAGGAAAGCTTAAATCCTATATAATGAAACCTCGAAGTATTATTCTTATTAATACTATATTCCTATATTGTCCAGTTATTCTATTCTTAACTACTTCTAATATGCTTGAAATAGCGGCTTTAAATTCTCATTTCCTTTATTTAACCCCAAATTCTGAACTGAAGATTTGCAAAGAAACCTTAAAAGTTTTTCATTTTGTGCCTTAATAATTTTAAACATTTATTTACTCTCCCACGTGGATTAGAGCGATTTTCCCAATCTAAAATATGTTTAAGAGCAAAAAGTAGCCCTATAATTGTATAACTATCATTTATTTCTCCATTTATTAGTTTAGAATAAATCTCATCTACATCAAATTCTCTTATATCTTTAATATTCTCTCCTGAGCAATGTTTTACAATAGTATACTCAGTACCCAACGCCAGAAATACATCAATTTCAGCTACGTATAATCCTGTATCAGGATAAAAGCTCCCTATTCTGATTATTTTGCTACATCGACCTCCTATTTCCTCTTCCAGTTCTCTTCGAGCTGCCTCTTCTCTACTCTCTAATTCCTCTATAAAACCTCGTGGTAATTCTAAAACATTTCTATTTACTGTGTCACGAAATATTTCAATCAAAATAATCTTATTGTTAGATGTAATTGGTACAATAACACAACCATTATTTTTATTAATTATTCTTACCACATCTTTATCATTGACAGTTATCTTTAAATATTTATTCTCGTAAATATTTGCTGAAAAATCTCTTATAAAATCTAGAAGCCATATTTCCTGATAACCTTTTTCAGTTAATATTTTATTAAAAAGTCTCTTTATACTGTAAAAATGAATATAATTGTACAAAATTAAATATCCAATAAACATAATCAAAATAAAGCTATATCGTATGTTGCGAAATGAACAAAATAATACGTACATATTTGAGATATTTAAAAAAAGTGTTAGATTATAAACCATGGTTTCAGTAGTAAATAGAAACTTTGTAAAAGTAGGTTTTTTTATGTTGCTTTCTAAAAGTTTTTTTATAATCTCTGCAGAGACTTTCTCCACTCCATGATATAAAACCTGCTGCAAAACCTTAGCACTTAAATGATAAATAACGTGCCATTTTCTGTATGTAATCAAAATAAAAGGCTCAAAGATACATAATATAAAAACTAATATTATCATAGTTATTTTATATCCTAAAGGAAACCCTTTTAATTTTTCGTAAAAGCCGAGTATAGCTCCACTTAATGTTACAATTACAATTAAAATTTGATCTCTCTTCTTGTCGTTTTCTCTCAAGTGCTCATTAGCCTCTGCATAAAGTAATTCAAAAAAATCGTTGCTATACTGTGAATCATTATTTGTAATCGGTATCCTCATATTCACTTTTTGTCGTCCCCCAACCCTTAATATGCATTCTCCATAAACTTTCCACCAAATATGGTTGCTAATATGACCTTAATATCAAGCCAAAAAGACCAGTTCTCTATGTACCAAATATCATATTTTATCCTCTCTTCAATTGAAGTATCTCCTCTGAGTCCATGAATCTGAGCCCAACCAGTAATTCCCGGGCGCACACGATGCTTTATCATGTATTTCGGGATTTCCTCCTTAAACTTTTCCACAAAATACGGTCGCTCAGGTCTTGGTCCAACAAGGCTCATATTGCCAACAAGAACATCCCAAAGCTGTGGAAGTTCATCTAAAGAAAGTCTTCTTAATATCTTACCAATTGGTGTTCTTCTTGGGTCGTCTTTTGTTGTCCATCTCACTTTTTCTTCATCAGGGTCTTGGACATACATGGTTCTGAATTTGTGCATTTTGAAAATGCGCCTGTTGTAACCCACTCTCTCTTGAGTAAACAAAACTGGTCCTTTTGATGTCAATTTTATCAAAATTGCTATGATTATAAACAAAGGAAGGCACAAGATTAATCCAATTAGAGAGACAATAATATCAAAGCTCCTTTTTATAAACCTGTTTGTCCACTCATCAAGTGGAGAATAACGTATATTTATTAGAGGCATTCCTTCGATCTTTTCTATTTCTGCTTTTGATGGTATAAATTTAAAGTAATCTGGTACTAAATATGTTCTTATACCATACTTTTCGCAAACGTTGACGATGTAATTTATTTCTTTTTCCTGATTAAGAGGAAGAACTATGATTATTTCATCAACATGGTTGTTACTTACAATGCTTTCTATGTCCTTAATTTTTCCTACAACTCTCTCATTCATAGGATCGCTTTCATTTACAACAAAACCAATGATTTGATAGTTATTCGTTTCGAAGATATTGCTTAATCTTTCTGAAATCTCATTTTGCCCAACAAAAAGCACTCTTTCTTTTGCAATTATCTTTGAGTTTGGTGAGAACAAGATCCTTCTTAAAATAAGTCTTTGAAGTATTGACATAAGAAAGTTTAAAATAACAAAGATAAAAAGAAAAATTCTTGAAAAATCAATAAGTTTTAGGGCATAGAAAATCATTACTATAATTAAAAAAGCAAATATATTTGATCTTGCAACTCTTACAAAATCAGAGAATAATTCAAAATTACTCCTTTTGCTTTCTCTCTCAGACACCGTAAGAAAAAATAGATACAGAGGTATATGTAAGGCTACAATTAATAAATATGTTTGTATATCCAATGAGGCCGGCTTATTAAACAAACCACTGTTAAACTTTATAAACCACGATAAAATAAATGATAATAAAATTACAGCAATATCAATAATCTTTGCTAACTTCATATAAAGTCTTCTCAAGTTATGCATACCTATCATCCTTTTTATTCACCGTATTTATTTATGCTTCAAGTATAAATGTTATTCTTCAATACCTCTTTCTATATCCAATCCTCTATTCCTGGTAACTTTTAGTAGAAAATCCTTGAATTCCATTCTAAACCTTTCAGCACTAAACTTTTCAGCATGAGATCTAATATAGTCCTTGTCGAATCTCTCAATATCTTGTTCGAATTTATAAACTGCTTCTTTCAAACTCTCAACATCCTGCCTTTCGAAAAAAACCCCCGTTTTACCTTCCTCGACCGTTTCAACAGCTCCTCCTTTCTTGAGAGCAATCACTGGCCTCCCACATGCTTGTACTTCAACTGGAACTATCCCGAAGTCTTCTATACCTGGGAAAATTAAAGCTTTACATCTTTGATATAAATCTCTTACAGCCTCATCTGGCTGATAACCCAAAAATTCAATATTAGACTTAGCAATTGATTTTAGTTTTTTGTATTCAGGACCATCTCCTACAATTATCAATCTTTTAGATAGTTGATTAAAAGCTTCAATTGCTAAATCAATTCTTTTGTACGGAACAAGTCTTGACACTATTAGATAATAATCTTCTATCTCATTGTCCTTCGCTGGCGTAAAATATTCAGTATCTACAGGAGGGTAAATTACATAGCAATTTCTTTTATAAAATTTTTTTATTCGGTTTGCTACATATTTTGAATTTGCTATAAAATAGTCAACTCTATTTGCCGCAATGGTATCCCACATCCTAAGATAATGAAAGTTCTTTTCAAGATATCCCCTGATTATAACATTATAGTTTTTCAAATACTCATGTGTCAAATCCCAGATATATCTTGGTGGTGTATGACAATAACATATATGTACACTATCGGCTGAAGTTATAACACCTTTAGCAAAGGCTGATGAAGAGGTTATTACCACATCAAAGTCATTCAAATCAAAACTTTCAAAAGCCCTTGGCATATATTTGAAAAATAATTGATGTTTGATTTGAGCCAATGGATTTTTCTGTAAGTTTGATGTAATTATTGAATATTTATCAAAATACTTCCCTAATTTTTTTCTGTTATATACCAGAGTATATATAGGAGCCTCAGGAAATAATTTTTTTAATTCCAATATAACTTTTTCAGAGCCACCCATAGTAGTCAACCATTCATGTACTATTGCAACCTTCATTGAAGCCCTCCTATTAATTTATATACTTTGTATGTACTTTCAGCAATATTATTCCAATTATAAACTTTCAAAATCTCTTGTTTCAACATTTCTGAATTTTTAGACAATTCCTTAGTTTTTGTATCTTTTAAAATTTCCAACATTTTATTTTTAATATCATCAATATCATTCGGATTTACATAAAGCGCATAATCTTTAAAATATTCCCGCGTAGCACCACCATTTGTAACAATCAGTCTACAACCACAAAAAGCCGCTTCTAACGAAGCTAAACCAGGAGTTTCATATAAACTTGGCATTATATGAGCAAAAGCACATTTATATGCTATCCATAATTTTTTATCATTATGTTTTAAAGCAGAAATAAAAATTATTTTTCCCTCACTTTTTAAAGCTTCTTTTTTGCATTGATTATAATATTCCATATCGTCTAGGTTGGGTGAACCTATTAAAATAAGCTTTACTGCACTTTCATAAGTTATTAATTTATTAAATGCTTTGATAAGATTTAATTGATTCTTTCTTTTATCAAATCTCGCAACATAAAGAAAATAAGGCGTATTAATGTTATATTCTTTCATAAAATTCTCCTCGTCTTCTGTTGTTATGTTTTTTAAATAATCAGTTATTTCCTCAACATCTATCCCATTCGGTATAACATGAATTTTTTCGGGAATTATATCAAATGCCTTTTTCAAATAATCTGCTTCTAAAAATGAGTTAGGCAACAAACAATCAGCAAGTTTTAAAAGTTCTAACCTATCTAATATAGAACTTCTAAACGGTAGTCTTTTGCCAATAAGCGTCGATATTCTATAGAAAAAATAATGCTTATTGTCAAAGAAGATAGGTGATACTATTACCTTCTTTTTTAAACCCTTAGCTGCTTTCACAAGAGGAAAAAGAATATATTCAGAACCAAAAAAATGAATTATGTCATAATCAGCAAGTTTTGTATTTACCACATCAAATATTGCTATTTCTAATTTAAATAACTTTTCAAGATACTTTTTCGTTTTTAGCATCTGAATCTCTCCTCCACCTATATTCTGAAAAGCTAAAGGTGGAGTAATAAATAATACTTTCACTATTTAGCACCATCCTTCAACTTGTTAAATAATTCCACATATTTTTCTATAAAACAGGCATTATCAAACTTTAATGATAATTCATTGCACTTTCTCTTATATTCAGCATAAGCATCTTTATTAGCATAAAAATAAATTATCTTTTCTTTAAGTTGTTTATAATCTAAAGGATCAAATCTAAGCTCATCTATGCTTACTAGTTCCCTTAAAGAAGATGTATCAGACACTAGAACCACTGCTTCATTTTTTAGCGCTTCCACAACAGGCAAACCAAAACCTTCATAAAAAGAAGGAAATACAAAAAGAAAACAATTCTTCATAAGAAGAGTCTTTTCTTGATCGCTTACATAGTTTAAATATTTTAAGAATCCGGCTTTGGTGTATTTTTCTATAATTTGTGTAATTTCTTGGCTTTTCCAGCCAATCTTACCTGCTAGAACAGTAGGCATTCCTGTTTTATTATATATTTCTTCGCATATTTTAAGTAAAATCTGTGTGTTTTTTCGAGGTTCTATAGTTCCTACATACAAGATATATTGGTACTTTTTAAGATTAATTTTTGACAAATAATCTTCTTCATCAACATTATTTATATTAGGGATAATAACCGGATTATATATAACATATATTTTTGTAGGATCAACTCTGAAATAATTTAATATATCATCTTTCGTTGAATTTGAAACAGCAACAATTCTATCAGCAATTCTTATAGAATGAGGCATAAAAATTCTATTTATTAAATAATTTAATTTTTCCATAGTTTGGGGATATCTGTAACATACCAAATCGTGTACTGTCAAAAATTTTTTTACATTTTTATTTCTTATAAACGGCAAAATATTTTGAGTCCCCCAAAATACATCGATATTATACTTTTTTATCAAATAATTCGTTCGTCGCATATACCACAAAGTTCCTTTAAGAAGTTTGTAATCAGTATCAATAATCTTTGTTAAATTTTGGTAATTAAAGTCCAATAATATCTCTCTATCAGAAAAAAGAAAAAAATTCATATCTCTACACTTTATAGGTAAAGTCTTGAGCAAGTTGTAAAGATAAAATCCTATTCCTGTTTTACTCTTTCCAAGTGGTCTAGCATCTATACCTATGTTCATTTTTATTCCTTTCTCCCATAATCAGTCATAAAATAATAATATGGTAAGAATAATATTAGCCAAAACTGGTAAAATAAGAGATTGTTAAACCAACTTATTACAAAATATGCGAGCATTAAAGAACAAAAATTTATAAAATGTAATATAACATCCAACTCCTTATTTTTTATACCTTGATATACCATGTAAATATCTTTAAACAAATATAACAAAAAAATAACTGTTCCAAGTATACCACAATATAAAATTAAATTCAAAAAAGAGGAGTCAAAACCAATAAATTGTAAACCATATTTTATATTTAGAAAGCCATAACCTTTCCCTACTAATAACTCAACAAGGTTTTTGCCAATAAAATCTATAGCACTTTTTAAACTTTGCACTCGCGCATGAGCAGAATCATCTACTGGAATACTTTTTATCCGTTCAAAAATCTTATAAAAATCTTTATCTAACAACGTCGTAAAGAGCAATATACTATCTACTAATATTAGCTTTTTAAAAGTTCTAATCTCTTTCTTAGCAAAACTCCAACTCATTATTAAAATAGTATTTAAAAATACTATGAGAAATAAACCTAAGCCTGAACTTCGAGATATAGTTTTTAATAATGTAACATTGAAAAAAATTAATAAAATTGCTTTTTGGATAAAACTTTTCTTGTCTTGAAAACTCTGTCTGAGCAAACTTATCATTAGGATACTAATAAACATAACTATTATATTTCCAAAAAAATTGGGATCAAAAATATTTCCAATTAATCTAAACTTGTGAGGATCTAGGCCGAGATAAATACCATTTTGCTCAAAAAATTTATTTAACTTCTCTGTATCTGGTTGAATAAAATAAATAATCCACCCAATTAAACAAAGTAGTAACCCCACCCAAGTATAAAAAAACTCCATTTTGTTAATATTTTTTTGTAAATCTAAGAACAGGTAAGTCATAAATGCAAAATATATCAAAGAAAAAAATCTAAGATAATAAAGCAATGGTAAAATGTCGAATTTGTAAATTATGTAATTTGCTGATATAGAAAGTAACATTATAAATAACAATATTTCCATCGCATTTATTTCGTTCAAGTTCTCTTTCTTGATTAAACTTTTATCTTTTTTAAAAAGAGCAAATTCATAGATAAAAAATATTCCCACAAAAGCTAATATGCTAATTTCTATTAAAGATATTGACCTAGGGAAAAATGGCAACTTTATAATTCTTGGAAAATTGCCTGTTATTATATATAACATATATAATATAATACCTATCGTACTAAATATGGCTTTTATTTTTCCATCTTGCCATGATCTTTTTATTAACGTTTGCAAAATTATCACCTTCTTGATTTAATAAAAAAGAATATCTTCTAAATATCCTTTGAAAATATAAAACTAAATATCTTTTTGCTCGTATCCTGCCAGTTATATTTAGAAATATACCGATTAATAACTTCATATTCTGGAGCCGGTTTATTCAGTCTTTCTATTACTTCAAGAACATTCTCCTTTGCAGATTTAGATACATCTATGTAAATCGCATGCTCACCTAAAACCTCTGGCAAAGACGCACACTTTGAAGCTATAACTTTTGCACCACATGCCAAGGCTTCTAAAGGAGGTAGTCCAAAGCCCTCATATAAAGATGGATATAAAAAAGCTTCGCATCTGTTATACAAAAAACAGAGTAAATTGTCATCAATCTTTTCTAATCTAATTATTTCTTGGTTACTTTCATTATCCCATACATTCGAGACAAATTTATGTGCTGGATAAAATCTCTTTAAACTCTTGTAAAGCTCATAGGCATATAGAAAATTCTTGTGCTTTTTGTTATTTCCTATGAATAAGAAAAATTTCTCAGGTAGATAAGAGTACATATCTTTAAGGCGTTCAATTTCTTCCTCCCTCAGTTTTCTAAAAGTATTCACATCAATTCCAGGATATATTACCTTTATCTTTTCTAAATTGCCATAGTATTTAATTATCTTCTCTTTAGAATAGTTTGAAACGGTAAATACGTAAACAGCTGTGTTAATATAATACTTTACAAATGTTGAATAATATACTTTGTTCTTTAAACTTGAGTAAAAGTCCAAGTGCATCAAGTCATGGATAGTTGTATACTTTTTAATCCTTTTATCTATTATTGGCGGTGATGAAAATGAAGGTGAAAAATAAGCTATCTTTTCTTTTGTCCTCTTTTGAATTTTTTCTAAAATATTTGGAATTTCTATGTTTTCAAATGGAGATAAAAAAGACGATTTAATTTTCACAATTTCTCCTACTTCCTGATTAAATACTTTAGCCAATATATCAAAGTTTTTGATATCAGCAAGAAGTATCAAATGTTGCTTGATGTTCTTCGGCGCATTTCTAATAACCTCATAGGTATATCTACTTATACCATGATTTTTTTCTAAATCAATACACCGACAATCAATGACACATAGCATTAATTAGTTTCCTCCAAATGATAAATTTATTGTTCTCTATGGGCACCTATAGTTCCTCAAAATTATATTTTCTTTTTGACTTCATTTACTATTTGTAAAGTTTTCTCTGTTATTCCAAATTTATGAGAGTTGGGATCTTGTTTTATTACTTCAGGCATTCTCTCTTTTTCTTTCTTCACCCTCTCAATCTCCTCAGGAATCTTTAACACTACCTCATAGTACTTCTTCGCTTTCTCTTTATCACCTTTTCCAAGGTAATAATCTCCAACCTTTGCATATGCATCAGCTTTCAGCTCATAGTTTGCTGGCTGAAGAGGCTGAAGTTTTATCCCCTCTTCTATCTGTAAAAGTCCGCTATCTATTGCCCCATGAGAAAGAAGATATACGGCATATTTGAACCTTATCTTTGCATTGAACCTGTCATTTACAATTGCCTGTTTGAAATAACCATCTGCCTTTGCAATTAGGTTTGCGTCTTTGTTCTGGTCACCTATTCTGTATAGAGCAACTGCATAGTCAGAAAGCGCATTGGAGCTGAGTGGGTCGTATGTGACAGCTTTTGACAAAAACGAATATGCAGCAGACAAATTTCCCATCTGCAGTGCCTGCTGACCAATATTTGCATAGTAATTTCCAAGTCTGAAATTCAGTGAAATTACTATCACAAACAGATAAAATATTGCCAGCAAAGCAGGCACAAAATTCGTCGTTTTGCCCGTGTAAATCACCTTTTCTTGTTTATGCTTCTGAAGAATTTGTAAAGAGGTTGAAACTAATACCCCTAAACCTGCAAATAGCAGAACCTGCACAGATGCGAGCGAAAAGTCAAAGTCAAGTGCTGAGTGAAAATAAAGCTGTACAGCTGCAGCCACAAGTCCAGCAATAATAATATTCTCTTTTTGTTCCTTTTTAGCCCATGCCCTGAGCGAAGTTGAAAATAAAAACCATAAAAATATTAGTAGTATACAAAATCCAACAATCCCCGTGTCAAGAAGCACCTGCAAAAAGTAGTTGTGAGACTGGGTTGTAAAGTATAAATAAGACTGGTACATAAAATACAGTGATACCCATGCCCCTCCACCATATCCAAATACAGGACTTTTCAAGAATATCTTTAGTCCATCTTTATAAAACACCATTCTTTCTACAAAGTTTCTTTCTTTCCAGAACATGGCTATTGACTTCATTTTTTCAACCATGTCTGAGGGAATCAAATGCGTCTTTAGAGCAATGGCAAAACCAACGATAGTCAAAATGCCAACAACGGCTGCTCCGGCTATGTAAATGTTGTTGCTAATACTATAAAGTCTTCTCTCCACAAACCCAAAAGCATATATTAGGGCAAAAACCAGCAGCATCTGGAAGAGCAAGAGAAGCCAAAGTTTCACTTTCCCATGTTCGTTTAGGTTTGCCCCAACCTTATTCAAAAAAGCAATAACAAAAGCGCCAACAATTGCTATGTTAAAAATGAGCGAAATTCTTTTTTCTCTCGGCAAAAGCAAGAAAAACACCAAAAGAGCAAGCAAGAGGGTAATATATGAGCCTCTTGAGTATGTATAGAAAAATGCTGTAAATATAAAGCTTGAAAAGGCAAAATAGAAACTTTTAAGCAGCTTATTTTCACTGTATATTGCCAGCATTAAAGAGATTATAAATCCGAATGCTAAAACAGTTCCTGCCGTGTTATGATACTGCAAGGTTGAGTTTATCATATTCCCAACCCAAAGCCCGTTCATTGCCATGCCAAGAGGACGGGCAGTTTCGGGAATTAACTTTACCGCTGCTTGATACCCAAAAAATGCAACACCTACTGTTGAGAGAAAAAGGGTATTCAAAATAGCAAACTTTTCTGCCTTGCCTTTTGAAATTCTCGATGCAATATAAAAAACTGCAAAGTAAAATGCATACTTAAAAAATTCTCCAAGAGCAAGCCTTCTATTTGCTGCAAAAAAGTAGGGAACGATATATGCTACCATGAAAAGAAGTAAAATTAGTTCAAGTTTTGAATTTACTAAAAAACCCTCTTTTGAAAGATAAAGATATATTGCAAAAAGGATAAATATTCCAGCCATAATTGCTTGAAATACACTTAGCTCATAGTCAAAATAAAGTCCTCTATAATATGGACTCATCAGAACAAGCACACAAAAGGCAAAAAGCACAAATGCTTTGTATGCCGCAAGTGTTTTGCCGGGAAAAATTGAGGTTTCACTTTCACCAAACTTATTGGCACTTTGAGATATACTTTTTCTCTCACTTTTTTTCGCCATAACACAACTTCTCCTTTATCCTTTGTATTTAAGTACCAGAACTTTCTGCTTTTCAGGAAGACTATTGATTTCAATCTCGCTTGTTTGCAAAACTTCAACATCTTCAAAATGCTTTGTAAACTCCTCTACCTTCCCAAGGTCAAATTTTAGCTTTTCAGTCTTATAATGCATAGGAATTATGATTTTTGGATTTATAGCCTTTGCGACATTTAAAGCCTCTTTGGCATCAATTGTATACACGCCACCAACAGGAATGAGCAAAATATCAACCCGCCCCATCTTTTCAAGTTCAGTTTCTGCAAGCTCATGACCCAGATCACCAAGGTGTGCAACTGAAAACTTATCCTCAATTACAAACACAATGTTTTCTCCACGTTTTTGCCCTTTTTCTTTGTCATGGAAGGTCTTTATACCTTTTATTTTAACACCTTTGACGTTGAACTCTCCTTCCTTGTCGACAAGAACATAATCTCCTTTTAGGCTTTTCGTATAGGCATGGTCAAAATGTTTGTGAGATGTCAGCACCACATCTGCAGATAGTTCAAACACTGTGTAGCCAACAGAGTTGTCGTACGGGTCTGTGAGGATTTTTACTCCAGATTCTGTTTCTATCAAAAAGCTTGCATGTGCAAGGTATATTATCTTCATTCTTATATACCTCCTGTAATTTTATATCACAGATAATTATATACCAAATAGTCTCAGAAGTTAATTAAAATTTTGTGAAAAAATTTTTCGATTTAAATTGAACTCAAGTTGTAAGTTTTGTTATAATCTTGTTAAAGGATTTTAAAGGTTTTAGTGAAAGGAGCAAAAGACAGGTGAAATTCGTATTTCAAACGTTTAAAGCTGAAAAGAGATTGATTTTTATATCTTTTTTAATTTTTGCTCTTTCTTGTATCTTAGGCATATTGATTGGAGTTTTTTTCGGAGATGAAATCCAAAAGTTTATCGACCAATACTTAAGAAAGTTGTTTGAGAGCATAATAAAAGATGCAAAATCCCCTTATCTTCTTTTCATAGGAATTCTTAAGAACAATATGAAAGTTTATTTTATAATAATCACACTTGGAACTCTGAGTTTTGGATTAATATCAGCACTTGTCCTTTTTACGAATGGTGTTATAGTGGGAGCTATTGGAGCAATCTCTGCAAAACATATGTCAATTGCAAAGACTCTACTTTTGATATTACCCCATGGTATATTTGAAATTGCTGCATTTTTGATAGGAAGCGCAGCCTCTGCCATCTTCCTAGAAAGTGCAGTTTTATCAAAAGAAAAGCCTGACATAAAGCTCTCTTTTAAAAGATTTTTTGTTCTTGCTGTTTGCGGAGCTATATTAGTAGTATTTGCTGCATTCATTGAAGCTTTCGTAACATTGAGATTTGCAAAATAAAAGAGTCGATAGGAAATTAGAAGATAAAAACAAAATAGGCAGGAAGAATTAACTCCCTGCCTATTTATTCAATCATCCTCTTTTTTGAAATTAGTATATTCCAGTTACCTTATGCAAGGTAAGCAGAATATACCTGGAGCTTTTCATCTCCCGCATGCGCAGAAGGTACTCAGCTCCAATAACAGTCCTGCATATTTTTTATTATATGCAATTATATGATATAATATTCCTTGAAAAAAATCAATAGATATTTAATGGTGAGAGGTGTATTAATTGGTAGAATACAAAGTCAAGATATTTTTAGACGAAAGCGGCATTTCTAAAGAACAAAAACTTTTTATTATGGGTGCATTACTTATACCCACGTATGTTTATGAAAGTGAATATTTTAAAGATATAGAAAATTATTTTAAAAGCAAAAACAATGTTTTTCATTGGAATAAATTTTCAGATAGTTATAAAAATAAGAGAGATTATACTGAACTATTAAAAAGGATAAGCCCACTTTTTGACTCTATGCGAGTTAATTTTATATGTTTTCATCATTCACAACTCGAAAAATTTGGTGATGAATTGGTTAGCAAAATGATATATAATAAATTCCCCGAAAGGGTAATATATGGATTGCTCCGTGATAATCTATCCTTTTTCCAGATAAGTGCCGAAATATACATCGAACATTGCACGAACTATGAAAAAATAGGATTGGATAAGCTTATTAAAGAACAATTAAACATCCATAGTTTATATAGAAGCGAACCCTTTAGAATCTGTAATGTAACATTAGAAAGAAAAAACTCTTTGCTTGGACTTCAACTAATAGATACATTTTTAGGTATAATACGAAATATTCTTTTAGGAGACGACAATAGTAAAAGAAGTCAACAAAAAATCAAATTTATAAAATCCCTTTTTCAAGAAATTTACAATTTGTTACCCTTTTTTGAATCTTTTAGCTTATATGAATGGAAAAGATCTAATAAACTAAGTCCTGTAAACATAAAAAAATATATTCGCTTGTTCCTTTGTAAATGAGAACCTTAATATAAATAAAATGGTGACCCCGAGGGGATTCGAACCCCTGTTACAGGCGTGAAAGGCCTGTGTCTTAACCACTTGACCACGGGGCCACCTGTCACTTTTAAAATTAAATGGTGAGCCATCCGCGACTCGAACGCGGGACACCCAGCTTAAAAGGCTGGTGCTCTGCCTACTGAGCTAATGGCCCACACAAATTAAACACGGTTTAATATTATAAGCTCTTTTTTTTAATTTGTAAATACCAAAAATATATTCGTTACTATATTTTTTCAACTTGCTTTCACAAATCTTATCTGGCTCATGCAAAGATCATAGTAAATTCCTTTTTTCTTTATAAGTTCTTCATGGTTACCCATTTGCGCAATTTTACCTTTTTCCATAACAATTATAAGATCTGCATCTTTTATTGTAGAAAGTCTGTGAGCTATTACTACAGATGTTCTATCTTTCATTACCTTGCTCAGAGCATTCTGGACCATTATCTCGCTCTGGGTATCTAAGGAAGCTGTTGCTTCATCAAGAATCAAAATAGGTGGATTTTGCAGCATAACTCTTGCAAGACATATAAGCTGTTTTTGTCCTGTTGAAAGCCTTGTTCCTCTTTCACTTACCTGTGTATCATATCCATTTTCAAGTTCTGATATAAATTCATGAATGCCGAGAAATTTACAAACTCTTACTACATCCTCAAACTTTGCATCGGGTCTGCCATACAAAATATTTTCAAGAATGCTTCCTGAAAATAAAAATGGTTCTTGCTGTACAATCCCTATAAGTTTTCTCAGACTCTTAAAACTTATTTTTTTCAAATCAATACCGTAAATCAGTATGCTTCCCTTCGTCGGGTCGTAAAATCTTGCAAGAAGATTTGCTATAGTGGTCTTACCTGAACCTGTTGCACCAACAAGCGCAACCATCGTACCTTTTTTTATCTCAAACGATACATCCTTTAAAACATATTCCTCATCCTTATATGCAAACCACACATTTTTAAACTCAATCCTATCTTTAAAATCTTCTATATAAACAGGATTTTCATCTTCTTTTATCTCAGGTTCAATTGCCAGAACTTCAAAAATCCTCTCAGAAGATGCACTTGCAACAAGAAGCTGATTATAAAAATTAGAAAGTGTTACAACAGGACGCCAGAACCTATCAAGATAACTGACAAATGCAATCAAAGTTCCAACTGTCACTCCGTTTATTTTCAAAAGTTTTACACCATAAAAGTAGATTATAAGAGTGCCTATCATAGAACAAACTTCTACAGCTGGTGCAAAAATGCCGTTTACCTTCACTGCTTTCATCCATGATAAAAATACATCGTCTATTACCTCTTTGAATATTGACCTGTTCACCTTTTGCCTCACATAAGCTTGAATAACTCTTATTCCGCTTATATTTTCATGTATATACGCATTAAGATTTGAAATCTTTCTTCTCACCTGTCTCCAGTTTCTTTTTATTGCGTTTCTTGTGGCAAATAAAACTGCTAAGAATACTGGTATTACAGAGAATGTTACAAGTGCTAACTTAAAATTTATAGAAAACATTATGACAGTAGCAATAATCAATGTTGACATATCAGTTACTACATTCACTATGCCATTCGTAAACAAATTGTTGAGAGTATTTACATCGTTTACTATTCTCACTGTGATTCTTCCTGTTGAATTTCTGTCAAAAAAGCTGAAAGAAAGGTTTTGTATATGATCAAACAGTGCTTTTCTTATATCAAACAAAACCATCTGCCCTGTTCTGTTTGCAAGTCGTATTTTGTTTTTAGAACATTCCTTGTTTATAAAAAGCATCAAAATCATTAAAAAACCAATTATCAGAATACCTTTAAAATTTTTCTTTGGTATATATATATCAACTGCCTGTTTCAATAAATATGGTGAGATTAAATCTGCAACTGTTGCAACAAACATAAAAACAAGCGTAAGTAAAAGCCATTTTTTATATGGTATCAAAAACTTAAAAAGTCTTTTTAAATGAGGTATCTTCAGCTCATAAGTAGTTTCTTCCTGTGAAAATATTGGTCTTCTGGCTCCAGAATCAGACATTTTAAAAAACTCCCCCTTTGAAAAACTTTTTAAGCTGGAAGTGTATTTGCGCGCTCTATAAGCTGTTTTTTAAATGTTGAATAATATCTTCCTTTAATCTTCATCAAATCTTCATGTTTCCCCTGCTCAACAATTCTGCCACCATGCATATAGTAAATCATATCTGCATCAACCACAAGCTGAGATATTCTGTGAGTTATTATAATTGTGGTTCTCCCCTTTATCACCTCTTTCAAAGTCTCTTGAATCTCCGCTTCAGTCTCAAAATCAAGGCTTGAAGTTGCATCATCAAGCACCAGAATTCTGGGATTATATACAAGAGCCCTTGCAATTGCTATCCTCTGTTTCTGTCCACCCGAAAGACCCACGCCCCTTTCTCCAACAACTGTATTGTAGCCATCCGGTAAATTCTCTATGAATTCATCAGCTCTTGCAAGCTTTGCTGCAATCCTTATCTCCTCATCTGTTGCATCAGGTTTACCAAATGCAATGTTTGCTGCAATAGTATCAGAAAATATAAAAGGTTCTTGCATGATAATACCTATATTTCTCCTGAGCGAACACAGTTTTATATTCTTTACATCAATATCGTCAATCAAAACCCTACCAGAAGATGGGTCATAAAACCGTGCAAGAAGATTTATTAATGAGGATTTCCCGGAACCAGCTTGTCCTAATATGGCAACAACCTCACCCGGTTTTATGTGGATATTGATCTCTTTTAAAACAAATTTTTCTCTGTATTTGAAATACACATTTTCAAACTTTATATCACCTCTGACGTTTTTAAGAACAACACCATTTTTTGGACTTTTGATTGTAACATCGCTGTCAAGAACCTCGAATACCTTCTCCAGAGAAGCAAAAGCATTTTGCCACTGGTTAACAAGATTTTGAATGTTTCCAATAGGTGCTGAGAACATATTAACATAGCTTACAAATGCAAACAGAGTACCAATTGAGATCTTTCCTTTAATTGCAAAGTATCCACCCACAATAAGAATTATGACAGAGTTAAGTCCATTCAAAAAACCTGCAACAGGGTTATGGACAGACCTTATATCAGCTGCCTTAATATTTTTCTCTGTAAAATCATATGCGACTTTTTCAAAACTTTTCTTTTCCAAATCTTCATTCCCAAAAGCTTTTACAACTCTTATTCCTGTTATATTTTCCTGAACCTTGGATGTGAGTCTCTCAAAAGAAGTTCTTATTGCCTTGAACGTGGGCTGAAGCTTTTTTGCAAGACTTTTAACATTCAAGAAAATTAGTGGTGCAGTTGCAATGCTCAGAATTGAAAGGAAAAGGTTCATTGAAAACATTATAGAAAGGGCAGCAACAATTGTAATTGCTATGCTCACAACCTGGACAAAACTCTGGTTTAGAAAGTTTCTGATAGCCTCCAAATCACCAACCATTCTGTTCATAATAGCTCCTGTTGACGCTCTGTCATAATATTCAAAAGACTGATATTGTAGCTTTGTGTAGAGCTGCTCTCTCAATCTGTAAAGAGCTTTTTGAGACGTATATTCAAATATGTAATTTTGAAAATAGGCAACAATAGCTTTTAAAATTATCAGTCCTGCAAAAATAGATGCAAAATACCCAAGCTTTCCAAATCTTTTTGCTACTAAAACATCATCAATAATATGCTTTGAAATCTTTGGAACTGTCATGTTACAAAATATACCAACAAGTGCCAAAATTAACCCTACAAAAATCAATAACCTGCATTCGTCTACATACTTCATAAGTCGTTTCAGATAATCCAATTTATCCCATCTCCCTTTTTGTATTTCTTTAATATCTATTATACATCCATCACCAAAAAAAGTTAAGCTATTCCCACAAAAAAACACTATTTTTATGTTTCAAATCAACACAAAAAGCCACCCGAATCAAACAAACCATCGGATGGCTTTTTATTTTTAACTTTGCTCACTCTTTTACAATTATATTCTCTCTTGAAGGACCTGTGCCAATCAACCATACCTTAGCACCAGTTTCTTTTTCTATAAACTCAATATATCTTTTTGCACTTTTTGGCAGAGAATCATAATCTTTTGCAGATTTTATCTCCTCTTCGTTCCAGCCTTCAAACTCTTCATATACAGGTTCACACTCCATTGCAACCCTTAAGGATGCGGGGAAAAGGTCTAAGACTTTTCCTTCATACCTGTAACCTGTACAAATTTTTAATTTGGGAATACCTGAAAGCGTGTCAAGCTTTGTAAGTGCTATTCTGTCAATTCCGTTTATCAAAACTGCATACCTCACAACAACAAGGTCAAGCCAACCACATCTTCTTGGTCTTCCTGTTGTTGTTCCATACTCTCTTCCCTTTTCACGTATTACGTTTCCCATCTCATCTAAAAGTTCTGTCGGGAATGGTCCTTTGCCTACCCTCGTTGTGTAGGCTTTCACAACTCCTATAACCTCTTGAATGTACTTTGGAGCAATCCCTGCACCTATACAAAATCCACCAACTGTTGGGTGCGAGGATGTAACATAAGGATATGTTCCGTAATCTAAATCAAGCATTGTTGCCTGTGCACCCTCTAAAAGCACTTTTTTCCCTGCCTTAATTGAATCATTCAGAAGCTTTATTGTGTCTGTGATATAAGGCTTTAAGATCTCACCATATTTCATGAACTGTTCTAAAAGCTCTCCAAACTTCATTGGTGTTTTGTGGTAAACATGAGTAAGTATCTGGTTCTTCCTTTCATACACGTTTCTGAGTTTTTGTACAAACTCATCTTCATCAAGCATGTCACAAACTCTGAGATTTGTCCTTTCTGTCTTATCAGTATATGCAGGACCTATTCCTCTTTTTGTTGTGCCAAGACTATCTTCTCCTCTTTGCCTTTCTTGCTCCTCATCTAAAATCTTGTGGTACGGCATAACAAGATGTGCTCTGTCGCTAATTTTCAAGTTCTCTGTTGATATCCCTTCTTTTTGTAAGTTTTCTATCTCCTGTATCAAAGACTCCGGGTCAATTACAACACCATTACCTATTATGTTGAGCTTATCCTTGTAAAGTATTCCTGAGGGTATAAGATGAAGTTTGAAAACTTTACCGAAAGCTTCAACTGTGTGACCTGCGTTGTTGCCGCCCTGAGCCCGAACAACAACGTCAGCTTCTTTTGCCAAGAAATCTACAATTTTGCCTTTTCCTTCGTCACCCCACTGGGTGCCAACTATCGCGCGGATTTGCTGCATCTTTATTCATTCTCCTTCTTTTATATGCTAAGATATTAAAAAGTCCTTTAATATTATATCAGAATGAAGTGAGTTTTTTAAGTATTCAATTTCTTTGTTCTTCAGCTGTGATATAATTATTAAAAAGATTCTGAAAAGGAGTTGAGATTTATTATGAACAATATTTTAAACATATTCAAAGACTTTGAGAAGATAAAATGGTATTCTTTAGCTATAGTTATTATTTTGATATTTATCAGTATATTTTTATACCTTGCACAAAAGCGCCAGAAATTTACAACAAAAGCTCTTGTATATGGTGGTGTTGCTATATCGCTGTCGTTCATACTCTCTTTTATTAAACTTTACAGAATGCCACAAGGCGGTTCAATCACACCTGCAAGCATGCTCCCTCTTTTTGCATATGCTTATATGTTCGGACCATTTGCAGGTATTGTTGCAGGAATGGCTTATGGAATACTGCAGCTGATACAAGACCCCTATGTTGTTCACTGGGCACAGCTTCTTTTGGACTATCCTCTTGCCTTTGGTGCTCTCGGATTTGCAGGATTTTTTAGAAAGAATTTACCACTTGGTATTTTAGCAGGTGGGTTTGGAAGGTTTGTTTTTCATGTTATATCTGGTGCAGTGTTCTTTGCCTCATATGCTCCAAAAGGGACAAGCCCACTTTTATATTCTATAATCTACAACGTAACCTATTTAGCTCCTGACCTTGCTGTGTGTTTAGTATTAGCTTTTATTCCAGGTTTAAAAAATGCTATTGATAGGTTAAAAGCTTAAAACCTATGAAAAATAAAAACTTCTCTTTTTTTAAAAAATATAGGCTCAGACGAACTGTAAATTTTTTATCCCCCAAAGAAAATGAAAGTTCTCTTTACATTCAAAAAGGACCGTCAAACCACTAACCAGACGGTCCTTTTTTACCTGCTCGCACCACCACCGCCAGATGACCCTCCTCCAAAACCTCCAAATCCACCTCCCGATGAACCTCCTCTAAACCATTTAAAAGAGTCATCATCTTCATCATTTTTGTCAAACTTATCTTTAAAATAAATCCTCTTTTCCCACTTCCACAAAGTATATTGAGAATCATTGAAAAGTCTTGGATTTTTATATGCAAGTAAAATTACTATCCCCATTATTGATAAAGAAACAAAGATCAAAATTGCCGCAAAAACAACCATCACAACATCACTTTTGTCATTTGAGTGTTTGCTTTTATCATTTTTAAAGCCCTCTATTGAATTTATCTTAAGCCCATACTCATTTGCAACCTCGCTTGCAACTGCTAAAAATGTATTTTTTATCCCATTTGAATACTCTTTGTTCTCAAATGCAGGTATAGCATACTCATCAAGTATCCTTCCCGCTTCACCATCTGTTATCGCACCTTCCAGTCCATAGCCAACTTCTATTCTTATTCTTCCTCTCTTGCCAGATAGCAAATTCTCCTTGTTTACCAAAATCAAAACTCCATTGTTAAGCTCTTTGTCGCCAATCCCCCAGCTGTTGAAAAGTTCATTTGCATACTCTTCTATTGTGTAGCTTCCAAGAGTTTCTACTGTCACAACTACTATCTCTGCCTTTGATTTGTCCTCTATTTCCTTTGCCAAAGCCCTCATCTCTTCTTCATCAGAGCTATCAATCAAGTTCGCATAGTCAAAAATGTAGACATTTTCAACAGGTTTTTGGGGAATCTGCGTTTTAGCAAGAACAAAAGACGCAAATAAAAAACTTAAAACCGCAATTGCAACTGCCATTGCAAGTATCATAAGAAGTGAACCTGGCTTTGTCTTCATCTTTTATCTTCTCCTTTTATTTCGAAAAGTCAACCGAAGGCACGCTTTTTGCTTGGCTTGATGCCTCAAAATATTTCTTTTCTTCAAAGCCAAACATCCTTGCAATAAATACGTTTGGAAATACCTTTATTTTCATGTTGTACTGTTTTACTGCCTCATTGTAATCCTTTCTTGCAACTGCAATTCTGTTTTCTGTACCAGATAGCTCATCCATAAGCTGGACAAATGTTTTGTCTGCCTTGAGATTGGGATAATTTTCAACTATCATCAAAAGCCTTGAAATTGCAGAGGAAAGCTCATCGTTTGCCTTTGCTTTATCTTCTACTGTTGAGGAATTTAAAAGCTTTGACCTTGCCTGAGCTAAAGTCTCAAAAATTTCTTTTTCGTGTTTTGCATAGCCTTTGACAGTGTTAACCAGGTTCGGAATTAAGTCTGCCCTTCTTTGCAGCTGATTTTCAACCTGGCTCCATTTGCTGTCAACATTTTCTTTCAAGCGCACAAGGCTATTGTATGTTGAAAAGGTGTACACAACAAGCACTACAACTAAAACTAAAATAGCTAAAAGGATTTTTGTGCCTTTCTTCAATTCTTCACTTCTCCTTCCCACATATTTTTTGGCTACAAGGATATATATACCCACTATTTAATTGTACTAAATCTCATGTTAAAAATTAACTGTGTACATTATTTCTTGCTTGCACCTATTTGAAAAATTGCTTATAATATCCTTGAAGCCATTTTTTTGCTTTAATATCTGTGGCATGACTGAATTTGAATATTGGCTGTGAAAAGTTTGCAAAGAAAAATTGTGAAATGGGGGAGATTTTGGTGAAAAGAATTAAAAGGTTAGTTTGTTTCCTGCTGGCAGTTGTTTGGGTCATTGGCACATTGACCTTGGCATACTCTCAGCAAGCCTCTTCTCAAAAGATTGTGTATATAAAGCCGCAGTTTGAAAATGTTATGTTCTGGGAAAATGGCTGGATTTCATATCTTGAGGGTGGAAAATGGGGAATTATGGATTCTTCCGGCAAAGTTCTTTTAAAACCTCAATTTGATAAGATTGAACCTGTGGTTTTTCCAGGTATTTCAAGTATGGGGGTTGAGTGGAAATTTTATAAAGACACACTTATATACTGGCAAAATGGAAAAGCTGGATTTATTGATACAAATCTTAAAACCATAACAAAACCAGAAATAGAATCATTTGAAGTTTTAACTCCGTGGTTAAATTTATACTTCTTCAAAAAAGAAGACAAATACGGGTTTTTTAATTTGGAGAAAAAAGTTTACGTTGTTCCTCAGTTTGACAAAATGTATTTTGTGGATATATTACCATATAACCCAACCACAAAATATTCAAATCCATACGTTAAGTGCACATTGCCAGAAGAAAATAACAAAGAATATTTGCTTTATGCTGTTGACTTACGCGATGGAGTATGGCCAGGGTTTTATTTAGAATACATTCTTGTCTCAAAAGACAAAAAGTGTGGAGCTATCGATACAAATGGAAATATATTTATAGATTTAAAATACAGCTCTTTTGAAGAGGTTTTAGCAGACAGTAAATTAAAAGAAGCCCTGAAAAATATATCTTTCTCATCGCAAGCTTCAAATAAGCAACAAATAAAGAAAACAAGTTCGGAATACATTTCTTACGAACAAGTTGGCAATAAATATAAACTTATATTTAATAAAGAGTCCTCCAGAGGTTTTGTTCAAACAAAAAGCAAAGAAACTTATGACAATGTAAAATATCTTGGTGTGAGCAATTTCATTGCCGTTTACACAAATAAAAAGTGGGGGATTGTTGATTCAAAAGGAAAGTTTGTCTTAAAACCTCAGTTTGATGATATAAAAGAGTTCAGTGAAGGATTTTTAGCTTTTAAACAAAATGGTAAATGGGGGTTTATGGATAAAAACTTTAAGGTAGTTATAAAACCACAGTTTGACATAGCAGAAAACTTCTCTGAAGGATATGCAGCTGTAAAAAAGTCAGGCTTGTGGGGTTATATAAATTCTTCTGGAAATCTTGTTATAAAACCACAATTTACTCTTGCAGGTTCATTTTTTGCTAAGTTAGCTATTGCTTCTACAAAGGATTATGTTGGACTTATAGATACAAAAGGCTCTTTTGTTTTGAAATTTTCCGCAAAGAACTCCCAATACATGTTTGTTGATACTGAAACCTATAGATATAGATATCAACCTGATTCTGATTTAAATTCTGGAGGTTATTTTATGTATAAATCTTCACTTATATTCCCTAAATTTGGCTACGTTGTGATTGACAAAAAATCAAAAAAGGTTGGACTTGTTTTAAGGGGGCAAGGAAAATAACCTTGCCCCCTTAGTTTTTCTGCTGTTTTATGGCAATTTGCTCAATGTTTTTTTAACGTCATCATCAGAAAGTTTGCTTTATATTTAAGAGTATGTGGTTGTCAAAATGTTTTTGGACTTTAGCTTCGATGGTTTTTTACTCTTCTGTATCTAAATGAACAACAGTCAGAAATATTTGTGAAAAAAACAAAAAAGCCCATGATTTCTCATAAGCTTTTTGCCAATGTTAATTACTTTTTAACAAGCCTTATTTTGTAATTTCTAAATTTAGAAGTGTCACCGAACATGAGATAAATACCAAATAATTCTAACCCAACACCAATTCCATAACATAATCCTTCAAAAAAATTTGGCAATTGGACAGAAAAATGTTTTAATAATAACATAAGTGCAATAATAATTAGCCCAATACTTAAAAATTTATTTATCTTTTTCAAGAAATCATCTCCAATTTTATATATGTTGTTATGCATTTATTATAACATTAATTTTCTAAAAATCAACAGAAATAAACTTTTGATTCTAGTGTAAAAACTCAATTTTAGAATCTGCTTTTCTGTACTTTGAAAATTTATTCAGGTAAATTGTGGTAATTTATGCCCATGATAACAAAAATCCAGTCTAAAATCTGCCGAGAAAAACTTATGTATTACCTTTATAATACGTTATTACCATTTATTGTACCAATACGGGCGCACTTCCCCCCTGGCTCTCTCCAATAGCTTTTTTAGCTCGCTCCAACATGTATCTTGCAAAACGCTTAAAATT